>ERZ836829.35-NODE-35-length-214738-cov-31.226520_pt1 | contig 214738 bp, 186 predicted proteins | sample MGYA00519574_ERZ836829 | MGnify/ENA primary metagenome ERZ836829 (study PRJEB31850, sample SAMEA3708808) | human gut metagenome | biome: human gut; feature: human-associated habitat; material: faeces | place: China | collected 2014 ...
TTAAGTCTTATTTGTTACCGCTTACCGCGGCGACTTGTATATAATATCATCAGGTGTTCACATTGTCAACAACTTTTTTCAAAAAATTTCAAAAAAGTTCAATTTTTTTCAATCATTGACTTTCAAGCGGGACTGACATGCCTGCGAAACCGCTTGTTTGCTGACTTTCTGCACATTTACATTGTAATCAGAAAGCAAAGACCTACTGTTATATTCCTGTATGCATTTTTAGTAGGTGATAATTCTTGCTGGTTGAGATATTTTCAGAATAAAAGCACACGCAAACATCCAATACAGCTTATTGCGTAAGTCAATCACAAGCAATGTGTCGTTTTATTCTATGAAATTGGAAGAAAAAGACCTACCAAAGTACAATACTTAGATACTTTAGTAGGTCTCTGCTCTGAAACCATAGCAATATTATAAGAAAACCACCCACTAATTATGTTATCCAATAGCTTCTAGTAGGCATTCGCCCCATAACACAGCACCTTAACACATCCCTATAACACATTCCCGTAACACATCTTCTCATTGCAATCTGCCATAACGCATTAACACATTTTCTCAATCACTCAAATATTGACATAGTAACAACATCAATATACTTTCGAAGCCACTTATTTACTGTCTTTTTTCATTATACCCATTAAATAAAGGAGGTCTTATGCGACCTCCCTGATTTTTCCTATGCTTTTAATGCATTCTTAGCTTCATCTGTTATCTCTCTCTGATAAGCTATCTCATTTTCAATATTTCTTGCAACCTCATTAGCAGTATATGCTGCATCTATTACTTTCTTAAGCACATTTCCAACATCATCTGCTTTTTCCTTCTGCCTTGATGAATTATCATAAATATTCTTCATAGCTGTGACCGTTTCATCAACCGAGGTCTGTACTTTAGTAATTGTGTCTGTTATCTCTTTAGACGACTTAGCTGACTGAGCAGCAAGATTTCTTACCTCACTGGCAACAACAGCAAATCCCCTGCCATGTTCACCGGCTCTAGCGGCTTCTATTGATGCATTAAGTGAAAGTATATTGGTTCTGTTAGATATTGAACTAATAACAGCTGCAAATTCTTCAATCTTCTTAGACAAAGCTTCAAGTTCTTTAATCTTAGCTGAAGACTCCTCCACAACTTTATTCATTGATTCTATCATTCCAAGAATCTCTTCTACACTTGACATGCTTTCCTTAACCAGATTAAGAGATGTATCTGACGAATTAATAACATCAAATGCATCTTTTTCAAGCTTTTCCTGTGAATCATCAAGTCCATTAAGAATATTGGTGAGATTATTCACCATTGCTTCGTTACTCATAAGTAATCCCCCATCCTGTGTATTTTATATCAGTTTAATTGCTTCCTGAACATTATAAACACCAATTATTTCAATTTTATCATTCTTCTTTATGTTTTTCAAGCATACACCCGGCAATATACATGTTTTAAAACCAAGCTTAACAGCTTCATTAACTCTCTGTTGTGCCTGGCTTACAGCTCTCACCTCACCTGCAAGTCCAACTTCACCAAATATAACTGTCTTTTCGTCTATTGCCCTGTTCTTAAAGCTGCTCACAAGGGCCATCACAATTCCCAAATCAAGCGCTGGCTCACTTACTTTAATTCCACCTGCAACATTCACATAAGCATCACTGCCTGACATATGTATACCCGCTCTCTTTTCAAGAACAGCCATAAGAAGATTAACCCTGTTATAGTCAGTACCTGCAGCAGTCCTTCTTGCCATTCCAAAATTAGAATCGCACACCAGTGCCTGAATCTCTACCATTATAGGGCGTGTTCCTTCCAAAAGGCACACAACAACTGAACCTGATGCATTCTCTGGTCTTCCATTAAGCATATATTCTGATGGATTCTCAACTTCCGACAGACCGCTCTGCTGCATTTCAAATACACCAATTTCATTAGTTGAGCCAAATCTGTTTTTTACGCCTCTTAATATCCTGTATGAAGCATATCTATCGCCTTCAAAATAAAGCACCGTATCAACCATATGCTCAAGCATTCTTGGTCCGGCAACTGTTCCTTCCTTGGTAACATGTCCTACAATGAATATAGTAATGTTCAGTCCCTTCGCAAGCTGCATAAGTATTGATGTTGTCTCTCTTACCTGAGAAACACTTCCCGGTGCTGCTGCCACATCTTCTTTATACATAGTCTGTATCGAATCAATTATCACAATCTCAGGCTTATTTCTTGTAAGAATATCTTCTATGCTATCTAAGCTTGTCTCACATAATAACTTAAGTGTTCCACTGCATTTGCCAATTCTGTCTGCCCTAAGCTTTATCTGCTTAAGCGATTCTTCACCGGATATATAAAGTACATCTTTTCCTGCTGCTGACAGGTTGTAACACATCTGAAGCAGAAGTGTTGACTTTCCTATTCCAGGATCTCCTCCTACAAGCACTAAAGAACCAGCAACAATTCCTCCGCCAAGTACCCTGTCTAGTTCAGCTATGCCTGTGGATGTTCTGTCATTTTCTTCAAAGCTTACACTATTTATCTCTACAGGAACAGGTGCTGATGATGCCACTGCCCTCTGGCTTGTGCCTGCTATTCCTTTGGCTGACTTAGGTTTACTTACCGGTTCTTCTACAAACGTGTTCCATTCCTTACATGCCGGACACTGCCCGAACCATTTAACAGACTCATATCCACATTCTTTACAAAAAAAAGCTGTATTCTTTGCCTTTGCCATATATCCCCCTAAAAAAGGCTGCCACAACATATAAATGTGTAGCAGCCCTGTAAAATCAAAATACTTTTAATTATAATCAAGCCTTCTTAATATCTACTTTAACAGGCTTCTCACCATCAAATTCAACTGAAAGAACTAGCTTTCCACCCATATTAGTAGCCATTGTTCCTGCATCTTTATCATTAATTCTGATATCATATGATGTACCTTCTTCAAGGCCTAATGTAATCTGTGCATCCTCATTACCTTCTACCATAAATGATACACTTGTATCTGTTGCCTTAAAATCATTAACTGCTGTACCCGGAACAGATTCATATACAAAAGAGCCGTTCTTCTCCAGCTTTGTGATTTCGTTAAATGTCTTAACCTTGTATGTATCTCCACAATGTTCGAAATCTGGCAGCTTTGACTTGGTATCCAACTTATAATTACCAAAACTGATTGCTCCATCCGCTTCTGAACGAATCAATTCATTTACTACTGGCATATTATTATCCTCCTATATGTTACGATATGTATGTACTGATTATACAATAAACTGACAAAAAGCGCCAGCAATTTGTCAGTTGTTTATTGTTTATTTATTAATTTATTTGTTCATTCCTCTCTTGAGAGTAAAGTTAAGCTTATTGTCCTTTACAGTTATCTTCACTTTATTGCCAGCGTGGACTTTTCCCATAAGAATCCGCTCTGCAAGAACATCTTCAACCTCATTCTGGATTGTACGACGTAATGGTCTTGCACCATATTTAGAATCATAACCCTTATCAACAAGCCACTGTCTAGCTGCATCATCAAGCTCTATTGATAATTTCATCTGTTCCATAATACGCTTATTGACATTGGCAATCATTATATCGACAATCTGTGCTATCTGCTCTTTTCCAAGAACATGGAATACAACTATATCATCTATTCGGTTAATGAATTCTGGCTTGAATATTCTCTTAACCTCATCCATAACCTTACCCTTCATTTCCTCATGATTCTGCTGCTCAGTCATTCCTGACGAGAATCCCAGTGATTTAGGAGATACAATATTTTCGGCTCCTGCATTACTTGTCATTATAATTATAGTATTCTTGAAATCTATAACCCTGCCTGTTGAATCAGTGATATGCCCGTCGTCAAGCACCTGTAAAAGTACATTAAATACATCCGGATGGGCTTTCTCAACTTCATCAAAAAGAATTACAGAGTATGGATTTCTTCTTACTTTCTCACTAAGCTGTCCTCCCTCATCATATCCTACATATCCTGGAGGTGAACCTATAAGCTTTGACACTGTATGCTTCTCCATAAATTCTGACATATCAACTCTTATAAGAGAATTCTCTGTACCAAACATTGCATCTGCCAGTGCCTTTGAAAGTTCTGTTTTTCCAACACCTGTAGGTCCTAAGAAAAGGAATGAGCCAATTGGTCTGTCAGGATCTTTAAGTCCCACTCTTCCTCTTCGTATTGCCTTAGCAACAGCTGCAACAGCCTCGTCCTGTCCAATAACTCTGTTGTGCAGAGTTTCCTCAAGCTTCATAAGACGCTCAGACTCTGCCTGTGCAATTCTCTGTACAGGAATCTTTGTCCATGTCGATACAACAGAAGCAATCTCATCTTCATCGACAATAAGATTATTCTTATTGATACTATCCTGCCACTGCTTTGTCATCTTTTCAAGCTGTTCTTTTTTCTTTAACTGTTTCTTCTTAATTTCACCAGCCTGCTCATAAGCTTCTGACTTTATTGCTTCTTCCTTATCCTTGGTAAGCTGTTCTATCTGTGCCTCTAATGTCTTAATCTCATCAGGCATTACATATGCATCAAGCCTTGTCTTAGAAGATGCTTCATCAATAAGATCAATAGCCTTATCAGGAAGGAATCTGTCATTGATATATCTCTTAGATAACTTAACAGCTGCAACTACTGCCTCATCTGTAATTGTAACATGATGATGCTCTTCATACCTGCCCTTAAGGCCTCTTAATATCTGAATTGCCTCTTCTGCCGTAGGTTCTTCAACCTTAACAGGCTGGAATCTTCTCTCAAGAGCAGCATCCTTCTCAATATGTTTTCTATACTCCTCAAGAGTTGTAGCACCAATAAGCTGGATTTCTCCTCTTGCAAGAGATGGTTTTAATATATTAGATGCATCTATTGCTCCCTCTGCTCCTCCAGCACCTATTATTGTGTGAATCTCATCCAGAAAAAGTAATACATTTCCAGCATTTTTAACCTCTGCTATTACCTTCTTGATTCTTTCCTCAAATTCACCCCTGTACTTAGAACCGGCAACCATACCCGACAAATCTAATGTCAGAAGACGCTTGTCCTTAATTGTCTCAGGCACATTTCCTTCAACTATTCTGGCTGCAAGTCCTTCTGCTATGGCAGTCTTACCAACTCCCGGTTCACCTATAAGGCAAGGATTATTCTTAGTTCTTCTGCTCAATATCTGAATAACCCTCTGAATCTCTTCTTCCCTGCCAATAACAGGGTCCAATCTGCCTTCTCTTGCCATCTGTGTAAGATCCCTGCTGTACTGGTCGAGAGTTGCTGTGCTTTTTTTATCATTTCCTCTAGGTCTTCCATTCTGGAAATCTTCTTTAACCCTGCCGGCATCTTCTCCCATAGCCATAAGAAGATCAACATACATCTTCTTGACAGGAACCCCTATAGTATTAAGAAGCCTTGAAGCTACGCTGTCTGTTTCTTTTATTATTGCTATTAAAATGTGTTCTGTTCCTATAAGCTCTGACTTAAATCTTGCCGCCTCTCTTGCTGCATTATCGAGTATATGTCTAACCCTTGGAGTATATCCTGATGGTTCTTTGACATTAACTACACTATCTGGTGCTATAAGCTGGCACACAAGATTAATTATCTTCTCATCCGTAATATCATTGCTAAGAAGAACTGAAGATGCAAGTCCGCCCTCCGCTTTGATAAGTCCTATAAGAAGATGCTCTGAACCTATATAACCATGACCTAACATAGCCGCTGTATCTGCCGCATAATTAAGTGCCTCCTGCGCTTTGCTGGTAAATCTGCTCTGCATATCTATAACCCTTTCTATGATTAATTTCGTAAATATCTGTTAATGTATTGTTGGAAGATGTTCTCTTATAAAATCAGCTCGTGACACTTCCAGTTCCTCTTCATTCATATCCTTGTTAGAAATCATAAGAAGATTTGCCGGATGAATTCCAATCATAAGCTGATATATATTACTCTCATCAAATCCGTCAGCCTTAATAAGCCCTGATGCAAGTCCGAATCTTATCTGGGAAAGCAGCAGTTCTCCATCATTAAGTGTAACCTTTCTGGCATATTTTAACACACCATATGACCTGTACACCATATCAAGTGCTGTCATTTTTCTTTTTGTAATATACTGCTTCCTGTAATTTCTTTCCTGTGCAATAATCTGTTCTGCTATATTATCCAGATTGTCAATTATATCTTTCTCACTCTTTCCAAGTGTTACCAGATTAGTAAGCTGGTATATATCACCTAAAGCTCTGTTATTGTCGCCCTCCATTGCTTTTAGCACAAGTCCGAATCTTCCAACCTCAGGAATCAGCCCTGATATTTTATCATTTCCTGCAAGTGCTGGCAAATGTAGCATATAACTTGCTCTCATTCCTGTACCTGCATTAGATGGAAGGGTTGTAAGATAGCCAAACTTCTGATCATACGAATAGTCAAGTACATCTCCGATAACATCATCCATCTTATCAGCCAGTGTATACGCTTTCTGCATATTCATTCCGGCAGCAAATGCCTGTATTCTTATATGATCCTCTTCATTAATCATTATTGACACATCTTCATCAGGTGCAACAAATCCTGCTGCGTAATCCTGCTTTTCAAGATACGGACTTATAACATGTCTCTCCCTCATGCCCATCTTCTGATAAGCATCAAGATAGTCAAAATTATATGAATTATAACCGCTTATTGGCGATATTGTCTTTAACTGGTCAGTAACATTTTTAACCAGCTTTTTAGCATCTGTGTCTGACATCTTATAAGAAAAATTATATCCATTAATATTACGGGCAAGCCTTACTCTGCTTGATATAACAACATCAGAGTTATTGCCGCCCTCTTCAAACCATCTAAGCATCGTGACCGCCTCCCTGTGTTGAATCATCCGTATTATCCATTTTCTTTAACTGGTGAATCATGTCCCTTAATCTGGCTGCCTCTTCATAATTCTCTATCTCAACAGCCTCTCTTAACTTTATCCCCAGTTTCCTGATACGGCTTTCATAATCATCATTTTCATCCTGCATGACTGGCAGAGTATCTGTCTCATTATTTTCATCAGACAGCCCTGAGTATTTCTTATATATCTTTCCCCTATGAACTGAATCTCCATGCAGTCTTTTCATATTATCCTCAATAAGAGGTCCGAATACCCCATAGCACTCAGCACAACCAAATTTACCAACCATAGTAAATTCATCAAATGTCATTCCACAGCCTGGGCATCTGATATGCATCATAGGTCCGTCTTCCACCTGGGCTGAATTACCAGCCAGCAGCCCCGTCAGAAGCCTTACAAATGGAAACTCCGCATCTGAACTGTCTGACATTCCTGCAAAATTAAGCCTTCTTGCACAATCCATGCATATATGGTGTTCCTTCTTAACTCCGTTAATTATTTCTGTATAATGAATTGAAGCTTCATTCTGATGACAATTCTCACAAAGCATATTATTCCTTTCCAGTCAGGAATCACATTCCTGCTTTATTCAAATACTCTCATCTTAGTTAAAGCATAGTAAGGGCCAAAATATGTTATTAATGCAACCATAAAGGCTATTACCAGTGCCAGAACATTAGATGATGTAAGTGTATACATTCCCTTATATGAAAGCCATGTGAACACGCCCATTATAAGTGCCGATATACCTGGTTTTGCAAATACACTTATATACGGCATCGTATAATCAATCTCCTGATATAAGGTTCTTAGATTAAGTATAAATATTAATATTGGAAATGTTGCATTACCTATAACCACTGCATATATTCCTAGTGCCGAGAACTTAAGAAGCACGAATACCAGCACAATATGAACAGCAAGTGATATAGATGAATGAATCATTGGTACATTTACACGGTCAATTCCCTGCAGTGCTGTACTTGTAACTGTAGAGAGTGTATAGAATACTACCGCAATCGCACCTATTTTTAACATCATTCCACCCTGAGCGCTGTTATAGCGGGAAAATAACAGCTTTATTATAGGCTGACCTATAACAAACAGCCCTACAAATGATGGAACAGCAATAAACATGTTAGTCTTTAATGTCTTAGTAATCTTATCATATATAGAATCATAATCCCTGTCTGTAAATGATGCAACAACGCTAGGCAGCATCGAAGCAGACATTGCAGATGCAACCCCCTGTGGAATTCCTATAAGCAGGCTGTAGCTTGAACTGAAATTACCAAGATCCATAGATATGCTCTTAGTAATATCTCTTCCAACCATTATATTGCTAAACATTACATCGTCTATCAAAGCACTTATCTGATAAAATGTCTGTCCAAGTATAATTGGTATCATTGTATATATGATTATCTTACAAATCTGCCCTGTGCTCTGGTTCTCTGTATGTCTGTCTTTTCTTTTTAGTCTGTTAAATGTCGGTGTATATACCGCATACAAAAATCCCATGAATAAAACAGCTGTAAGTGCTCCCATCGCAGTACCAAGCGTACTTCCTGCCGCACCATATGCTGCCACATCAGGTGATGAAGCAAATGCTTTCATCATTCCATATCCTGCTGCAATACTAACAATCGCATTAACAATCTGCTCTAGTATCTGCGATACGGCAGTTGGAATCATTGTACTCTGTCCCTGAAAGAAGCCTCTTATAACCCCAAGAATTGCAACAAGGAATATTGTTGGTGCAAGAATCCTTAATGGAACCGCAAGTCCCGGAAGTCCTCCTCCATATATAACATTCTCTATAAATGAAGCGCCAAAAAATACAAGAAGTGCTGCAATTCCTCCTGTACACACTGCAACCATTAAAGAACATCTTAATACCTTAGCTGCACTTTTATATCTTCTCTTTGTAAATCTTGCTGACACAAGCTTTGATACAGCCATTGGCAGTCCGTACGAAGACAACACAAGCATTATATTATATATGTTGAAAGCAGCTCCATATATACCATTGCCTTCACTTCCTATAATGTTAACTACAGGAATTCTGTAAAGCATGCCTATTATCCTGACAAGAATACCTGCAATTGCAAGAATACTTCCATGAACTATAAAATTACGTTTATTAGACTCCGACATATTCATCTCCAAATCTTATGTAATAATTGTTTTCGAATTAGATTTTACATCTTATATACAATAAAATCCATAAATTTTTTGTTAAAAAAGCCGTTCCAACCACATACGATTAGAACGGCTTATATTTTTATATTAATTAATTAAGAAATCAGCCAGCATCCATGTACCATTCTGTTTTACAAATGTATATGTAAGCGATGTTTTATATGTTGTATTACCTGTCTTGTAATCAACATAAAGGTCATAATAGACATCACATGAGAAACATTTGTCTGAATACTTTCTGAAATTAGTAATAGATTCATTGTTGAACTGATAAGTATATGACTTACCCCAGAGGTACGCCCATATAGCAGGAATATCACTGACATACTCAGCTGCAGTACCAACCATATAGCTTGAAAGCTTAGAAAGACTTCCCCTGTTGATAATATAAGCTCCATACTGTTCCGCTATTGTATATATCCTTGATTCCATACTTTTATACAATTCATCATCCGATGGATAGTAAATTGTATATCCTGTCTTCTTGTCATAATCAACTGTCAGATCTTTACCATTAAGCTTTGCTGTTATATCAGGCTTTGCTATAAGCTGTCCTACATCATACACATCATTAGTTGGTACCGTAACATAATCTGATACATGCAGACAAGGTGCAAACTTAACTTCTGACTCTGTCTTGTATGTATCAGTAACCTGTACTCCATTAATATAAACATCTGCACCTGTTGGAGCTGTTATTTTAACTTCTGCAAGGTCCTTTGTAAAATCTCCAAAAGAAATAGTTCCAAGAGTCCATTTATTAAATTTATGTGCATTCTTTCCTGCCGATTCAAGTTCAACCTTTGCTATCGGCGTATCACCTGCATATACTACATACACAGGAGTTTTTTCAGAATATTCACCAGCCTTTTTCTTATATGATACTGTACCGTCATTTAACTTATCTGTAAAATATGATGCTATCGTATCATTCGTTTCAAACTCATTTACTTTCACGTCATTATCTGATAAAAGCTTTCCAATCCCATCAGGAGTAAACTGATTCACAATCTTATCCATTGTTCCTGATGGCATTCCCTCTTCATAATCTTTTAAAAGACTATGAAGCATAATTAATGTAATCACACCTGCCAGAAGAAGAATCCCGCAGTATATACATAAGAATTTTTTAAAAATTGAAAGCTTCTTTTTTCTTTTATTATTTCGTGGCATACTACTTTTCTCCTCCTTACTTAATTAAAAATGCTGTCGGACAGCTTCTTGGACCTGTTGGTGAATATGGTACATTTATTACTTCACCATCATAATACATCTGTGTTGATGTTCCACCATCCATTGTAGATGCATTTACAGCTCCATACTGTGCCATAATATCCTGTAGGTCTGAAAATGTAGCACCTATACTGTTAGGCTGTCTTCCATCTACTGCAAGAAGAAGAATCTTTCCATCTGCTGTCTGTCCTATGGCAGTTCTTGGATTAGTTCCCCCTGCAATACCAACAATATCCTGAGCCTCTCCATTAACAATAAGAAATGGACCAATATGATTGCTTATGCTTACGCAGTCTCTTATATTAAGTTCCTTTGCCTTTGCAGCATTCATATTACCAAGAACAAGCTTATTATCAAATGTAATTCCGGTAACATGAGATGTTCCGCCATTATCATTAAGAATCTCTCCGTCTTTCATTACAAGACCAATCGGCATTGCTGTATAAGTTGTTTCTCCATCAACAAATTCTCCGCCATTAACTCCTCCGATTGCATCATATCTCTTTGCAATATCTGCAACAACCATTCCATTTCCATTGGTAAATTCAGGAACTGTTCCCACAAATAATCTGCTTGGATCTTTTACAATCATGAGTTTTCCAGAATATGTAGCACCCTTTACATCTACAATCTCAATATCAGGAGTTTCTGGATCCTGGGCTGCTGTATCAATATTTACAAGTCCCGCATCTGTTATCTCATCTGTATCTTTAATTGCGTTATTGGCCTTAATCTGGTCTATCTCATCCTGAGAGCAGAACCAGTTAGCAAGAAATCCTATTGCACTTGTCTCCTGTACAGAAAGTACAAACTGAATCTTTGCTGTCTTAGACGGTCCATACACAAGCATTGCCATAACAGCATACAAAAATATCACCAGAATAAGAATAGTTGACAAAAGTGTCGCACCGACTCTTCCTGCCCATACAAGAACTGGATTCTTCTTTTTATTTTTATTTCTTTTATTAGATGCGTTGCCACCTCGTGGCTTATCGTTACCATACGACTTTTTATCTTCATAGCTGTCATCTAAAACGTCAAATGGATCAAAATCATCAATATCTTCAAGTTCAAAATCATCAACGATATCTATATCGTCAATATTATTCTTTCTTTTTGCCACTATAACTTCCTCCTAAACCGTTACTTAAAAACCCATCTTTTCTGAATCTGATAACTTACAAAGAACAATGCAAGATCAATTATTATCTTGGCAATTCCTGAAAGCACAATGCTTAATGCCAGCAGCTTTGTAGCAATATACACCAAAGCATAAGAACAAGCAAGCTGACAGAACCATAAAATGTAATATCTTACCACCGTCTGTTTAAGACCGGACTGTGATTTAAATACTGCATTTCTGTTAAGCGAGAAATTAAAAACTGATGAAAGCACTCTTGCCGCTGCTGTACTTATGAATATTCTTAAGCTGACTGTAAGCCCTATAAGCACAAATTCAAGCACATTAAATATTATATTATCTATAGCCCACGAAGCAATAGAGCTTCCTACATATTTCATGCCTGTGCTTTTAAATAAATATTTAAATATCACTTTGTATATCTTAATTGAATCTTTGACAGGATTAAAATGTGATGATGAATTATCTTCTATGTACACAGTTTCTATCGATTCTTCCTGAAATCCAATATTATACTTTTTGAAAGCAAGCAGCATATTAGTCTCATACTCAAATCGTTCGCCTTCTACCTTGTCAAATGTCTCAAGGTACTTGTAAGGTATTGCTCTTAAGCCGGTCTGTGTGTCCGAAATATTCAATCTGCAAAGCACCTTAAATACTCCACTAGTCATATTATTGCCAAATTTACTTCTTGCCGGTACATCATCACCAGTAAAATCCCTTACGCCTAAAACGACATTGCCTGTACTGACCATAGTTTCACTGCATTTCTTAATATCTTTGGCACGATGCTGATTATCACCATCTACTGTCACAACTCCATCAATATCTTTTCTATTCTCAAGGCAGAATTCAAATGCAGTCTTCAAGCCTCTTCCTTTTCCCTTGTTAACTTCATGTGTAAGAATTGTACATTCACTATGTGCTGCTACTTCATTAAAAGGAGCCATATGTTCCTCATCACTTCCATCATTAACAATAATGATGTCCTTAAAGCCTTCTTCAAGTAAAGCATCAACTACAGCTACAAGCTTATTATCAGGATTCAGTGAAGGTATAATAACCGATACTTTCATAATATTCATCCCACTCTTTGCTAATATTTATAGTGCTTTTCCATTTAAACGCACTGTATTTAGAATATAATAATTTCCTAAAGATTGCAATAAAATTTTCATATACTGTGTAACAGGGTCATGCTGTAAGCCATAATATTGTATTGTAGATTAATTTTGGAGGACTTTTACATGAGTGATTTAGCAGCAACAAACTGCGGAGGATGCGGCGGATGTGGAGATAACTGCAATTCTATTGTATGGATTATCATTCTCCTTCTCCTCTTTGACGGAAATAACGGATGTGGATGCAACAATGGTTGTGGAAATGGTTGCAATTCCTTCTGGATTATAATTCTCCTCTTCTTATGCTGTGGCTGTGGCAATGGAACTAACTTCCTCAATGGCTTTGGTTGCGGATGCAACAGCGGATGTGGATGCAACAGTGGATGCGGATGCCAGTAATTATTTAATATGGGGCTGCCTTAAACGGCAGCCCTTATATATTAATTATTATTATGTTCCATCATACATTTTCCATCTATTTCATATATGGTATTCTCTTCTTCAACAAGTATATTGCCATTGTCCTGAACATCCATATTAATTACCATATCATAATTCCTTTTTTATATATTATATGGACTTATTTATTAATTGCTAAGACTTACAGGCATAATTAAGACATATAACCTAATATATATAGAATAAAATATTCCGCCGAGAGTTCACATGAAAGAACTTCCCATAACAGAATTTGATATGCAGACACTGCCACAATTCATACAGCTTGCCAAAGCAATTCTTCCTTTTATGGAATTTAATACCCAGCAGACACTTAGTCCTCTGCTCCGCGCATATGAATTTTCATGTACAATGAACTATTACAGCCGCCCTGAAAGCCTTCGTATTGCGGCATGTTCTGCAAAGCCCCACCTTTCATTAAACAGTCCAATACAGGATATACTTTCAGATGAAAATATCATGAATGTTATTCTTACTTACTGTCCAGACAATCTCCGGAATATTCTGAGTAATTTTAAAAACTATAATAAAATGTCCGATTTGTTCAACATTTTAAATCGTGATCAGAATGGCAGTAATAGTTTTCTTAATCCTGCCCAGCAAAAAATGTATGAAGCTTATACAGAACAGTTAAACAATCTTAATCTTTAATATTTGGAGGACTTTATGTCAGAATTAGATTTTAGAAAGCAGCTTCTTCTCAACGAATTCAAGACTTTATCCCAGGGAAAGAAAAATGATGAAATCATTCCTCTTCTTTTCGCTATTAATGATAAAGCTAAAAAATCCGGTATAACCTTCACAAAAGAAGATTGTCAGTTAGTCATCAACAGTATGTCTGGGCAATTAAGCGAAAAAGAGCTCAGGCTATTGCCTGAGCTTCTCTCTCTTCTTAATATGAATTAATGTTTTATTATTCTTAATTACTTTGCAACAATATTAACAATTCTTCCCGGTACATATATTTCTTTAATAATGTTACCAGAAAGCCTGCTTCCAAGTGCTTCCTTAGCGGCAGCAATTACACTGTCCTTGTCAGCATCCTTGGCGATATTGATAGTAGACTTAGTCTTTCCATTAATCTGGACTGCTATCTCAACCGTTGACTCAACTGTCTTAGCTTCATCGTATTCAGGCCATGTCTGCTGATATACTCTTCCGTTCTCGCCGATTGCTTCCCACATCTCTTCTGTAATGTGTGGAGCAACCGGATTAAGTAAGATAAGGTATGTCTTGAGTTCTCCCTTAGTAATCTTACCTGCCTTGCTGAAATCATTGAGCATAGTCATGAGCTGTGCAATAGCTGTATTGTATTTCAGATTCTCATAATCAAATGAAACCTTCTTAATTGTCTGATGCATCTTTGTCTCAAATTCCTTAGAGAAACCTTCCTCATCAGTCATTATATCCTGAAGCTTCCATACTCTGTCTAAGAATCTGCGGCAGCCCTTAACGCCATCCTCTGACCATGAAGCTGCTGCGTCAAATGCACCGATAAACATCTCATATGTTCTTAATGTATCTGCACCATAATCTCTTACGATATCATCAGGATTAACAACATTGCCTCTTGACTTACTCATCTTCTCGCCGTTCTCACCAAGAATCATACCGTGGGATGTTCTCTTCTGATATGGCTCTGGGCAAGGTACAACCTTCTGGTCGTAAAGGAATCTGTGCCAGAATCTTGAATAGAGTAAGTGTAATGTTGTATGCTCCATTCCTCCGTTATACCAGTCTACCGGAAGCCAGTACTTAAGTGCTTCCTGACTTGCGAGTGTCTCTGTGTTATGTGGATCTGTATATCTTAAGAAATACCATGATGATCCAGCCCACTGAGGCATTGTATCAGTCTCTCTCTTAGCTGGTCCGCCACAGCATGGGCATGTTGTATTAACCCAGTCTGTCATGGCTGCAAGAGGTGATTCTCCATTATCTGTAGGCATATAACTTTCTACCTCTGGAAGAAGTAAAGGAAGTTCGCTCTCATCAACTGGAACATAGCCACATTTGTCACAATGAACAATTGGAATAGGCTCGCCCCAGTATCTCTGACGAGAGAACACCCAGTCACGGAGCTTATAATTAACCTTTGCATTACCAATTCCCTTTTCTGTAAGGAATTCAATCATCTTTTCCTTAGCTTCTTTAACTTCAAGTCCGTTAATGAAATCCGAATTAATAAGAACACCTGTTGCTACATCTGTAAATGCTGCCTCATTAACATCAACTTCTTCACCGTTCTTTGCTACAACCTGAATGATAGGAAGGTTAAATTTCTTGGCAAACTCCCAGTCTCTTTCATCGTGAGCAGGAACAGCCATGATAGCACCTGTACCATAGCTCATAAGTACATAATCTGATACCCAGATTGGAACTTCCTTGCCATTAACCGGATTAACTGCCTTAAGTCCGTCAATCTCTACACCTGTCTTATCCTTTGCAAGCTCTGCTCTCTCGAAATCTGACTTTCTTGAAGCCTGCTCTCTATAGCTTTCTATTTCATCCCAGTTCTTAATCTCGTCCTTATACTTATCAAGATATGGATGCTCTGGTGATACAACCATATAAGTAACACCGAAAAGTGTATCGCATCTTGTTGTATATATTCTTAACTTATCTTCCTTACCAGCAATTGCAAAATCAACCTCAGCACCTGTAGAACGTCCAATCCAGTTCTTCTGCTGTGTCTTAACTCTCTCGATATAATCAACATGGTCAAGTCCTTCTATAAGCTTATCTGCATAATCAGTAATCTTAAGCATCCACTCACTCTTGACCTTACGGACAACAGGTGAACCACATCTTTCACATACACCATTAACTACTTCTTCATTTGCAAGACCTACCTTACATGAAGTACACCAGTTGATAGGCATCTCCTGCTTATATGCAAGTCCAGCCTTAAAAAGCTTAAGGAAAATCCACTGAGTCCACTTATAATAATCAGGATCTGTAGTATTAATCTCTCTGTCCCAGTCAAATGAATAACCAATTGACTGAAGCTGTTCCTTAAAATGATCTATATTATTCTTAGTAACTATCTTAGGGTGAATCTTGTTCTTAATAGCATAGTTCTCAGTTGGAAGACCAAATGCATCCCAACCCATTGGATATAAAACATTATATCCCTGCATTCTTCTCTTTCTTGCTACAATATCAAGCGCTGTATATGGTCTTGGATGACCTACATGAAGTCCCTGTCCTGATGGATATGGAAACTCTACAAGTGCATAATACTTTGGTTTTGAATAATCATTAGTTGCAGCAAAGGCTTTTTCATCCTGCCATACCTGCTGCCACTTCTTTTCAACTGTTTTGTGGTTATATACTGCCGACATAACACATTCCTCCTTAAAAACGCATAAAAACATTCTACACACATCACTTTAATTTGTCAATTAAATAGCCGCCTTTACATTATCGCTTTAAAGTGTTAAAATACCACTATTCGCATGAATATTAATATTTCTTACATGGAGGTTATAACATATGAAGACAAAGGTTGGATTCATAGGTTTCGGACTCATTGCAGGATCCTTAGCCCATGCCCTTAAAGAAAGCGGCAGGGATTATCATATAACTGCCACAAGCAGACATTTAGAACCAGTAATCGCTGCGGTTGCTGATGGTATTGTTGATGTCGCTGCTCCTGCGGTAGACGAAACATTTGCACAATGTGACATAATCCTGTTATGCACACCTGTAATTACTATCACAGAATATCTTACAAAACTAAAAGCCATTGCCAGTCCGGACTGCATAATTACCGACGTTGGAAGTGTCAAGACTATCATACATGAAGCAGCAGATTCATTAGGACTTAATGACCGCTTTATTGGTGGACATCCTATGGCTGGCTCCGAAAAAACAGGTTATGAGAATTCAGGTTCATCAATTATAAAAGGTGCAAGGTACATAATCACACCGACCAAAGAAACCAAGCCTGAAAAAATCGAATTCATGAAACAATTTGCATCAGATGTTGGCATGCGTCCTATCGTCATGGATTACCATGTGCATGACAAATCTGTTGCCGCCATAAGCCATGTTCCACATCTTTTATCAACTGCACTCGTTCATGTAGTATCAGATAATGATGACGAAGAAAAGCATATGCAGTTACTTGCCGCAGGCTGCTTTCGTGACATGTCAAGAGTTGCAGCTTCTTCTCCTGAAATGTGGGAACAGATATGTTTGACTAACAGCTCTGCAATCAGCAACATTCTTGAACAGTATATTGATATGCTTGAAACAATCAAAGATAACATTGACAAAAAGACACCAGGCTATGTCGCCAGTCTTTTTGAAATGTCAAGAGAATATAGAAACTCCTTAGAAAGCAATCACCCAGAGCATTGATGCCCTGGGTGATTGTGTTTATCCAGTATTAAATTGCATCTCTTTTGGACTTCCTCTGTGCCTACCACTACTTTAAAGTCCAATTTATACCAGGCTAAAATATATCATATACACCGTTGGAGCTGCCTGTCTGTGGCACAAAATTGAATTATGGCGAGCTGTGCAGGAGTCAATGTCGCTATATACATAAGTTCAGTGCCTAAAAGCTCGTTCAAACATAGTGCGTTTGCTTTTGGGCACTGTAAAAGACTTTGTAGATAGCGACATTTACTCCTGCTAAGCGCAGTCATACTGAAATTTTGTGCCACAGACAGGCAGCTCCAATGGTGTATTTCATATAATAACTGTCCTCATCACACCTTAAAACAGCCACCGCCTACGAATTCCCGTAATATAGAATCGATTGGTACGTTCTCGTAGCCGCATGGAAGGAAATAGTTCATGAACTTAAGCAGTCTGTTTGCTTCTTGATATTCAGGGTCAGATTCTGTTACCTGAAAAAGTATAGGCTCAACGAATGGTTTTAATACGCATGGTTCATATGGCATTGCTGAGTTAAACATAACATCCGCCTGCTCCTGGAATGGGAAGATGTTCTTCTCTTCACCTCTTCTTACAGACTCCCACATCGAAAGAGTCTTCTTTGCAGATGCTCCTCTTGTCCTGTAATCTCTTACAAGCCTTCTTAAAAGTCTTCCATCTGTAGTTGATACCCTGTTATGTTCGTCAACATTAAGCTGTGTAAGTGCACTAATATATATCTTGAATTTACTGTCTATTGGAAGTGAATATGATAATTCATCATTAAGACAATGAATTCCTTCTATTACAAGAACATCCTCTTCCCCTAACTGTAAGAAATTACCATTATATTCTTTCCTTCCGAACTTAAAGTTAAATTCCGGCAGCTCCACTTTTTCTCCGTTAAGAAGTCTGGTCATATGCTGATTAAAAAGTTCAATGTCTACTGCATGAAGGTCTTCATAATTGTAATCACCATTCTCATCAATAGGTGTCTGCTCTCTTTCAACAAAGTAATTATCGACAGCAATTGGGTGTGGCTTATATCCATTAGCCATAAGCTGAATTGATAATCTATGTGAAAATGTTGTCTTTCCTGAAGAAGATGGACCGGCTATCATGATGAATTTAGTATGCGGTCTTTTCTTTATCTCATCAACTATCTCAACAATTTTCTGTTCCTGAAGTGCCTCCTGCGTAAGCATAAAAGAAGTCATATCCCCATTAGTTATATGGTCATTAAGTTCTCCAACCGTAGACATGCCAAGCATCTTTGCCCAGCTTGTGCTTTCCTTTAACACATTAAACAGCTTTGTTTGTGGATTAAATTCAGGAACTTCAAGAGGTGCGTTCTTAACCGGTAGCTGTAACACTATTCCCTCGTCATACAGGAATATGTCAAATACCCCAAGCATGCCTGTAGAAGATGCCATATATCCGTAGAAATAATCTTTGTAGCCATTCAGGTCATACACATTAACAAATGAACTTCTTCTGTATTTGAACAGTGATGTCTTATCTGTCATTCCTTTTTCTTTAAAAAGATTCATAGCATCAGATATCTTCATCAGCTCTTTCTTGATTGGAAGATCCTTCTCAACCATACTGTGCATAACTGACTTAACTTCATCTATAAACTCTTTGTCAGGTCTGAAGTCTCCATCAAATGTGCAGTACAGTCCCTTGCTTAAAGAATATTCAACAACAACTCTGTCAATATTCCTGTCTATCTTATCTATGGCTGCAAGCATAAGAAGAACCACGCTTCTTCTATATGTCTCGTTACCTATTGATGTCGAAGTTGTAACAAATGTAACATCACTATCAGGGATATATTCTTCTCCTAGTTCTTTAAGCTTACCATTAACATTAGCGAGTATAATCTCATCCTTATATTCGTTCTGCTTCTCTGCTGCAAGCTGTGCCAGTGTCATTCCCATAGCATCCTCCTCTTACGCATCAGTCATAATATGACAATGCATCCATAATTATATTATTCTTCTGCAAAAGCTGCTGTAATCTTAACTTAACCGTAGGATTACTTTCATCTTTCTTAAGACTGTTACTTATCCCATCATTAGTTTCTTTCTCTTTTATAAGATATTCATAAAGAGTCTTATCTTTGCTCTCTAAAAGCTTCCATCCGTACTGATATTGCGTCTCACTGTATTCAGAATAAACATTTTCGTCTGACTTTCTACATTTGATAATAAAATAATACTTACCGTCTTCCTTAAGCATCTTCTCATCATCAACAACCAATCTCTGTGAAACAAGAAAATGTCTGAAATCTCCTACTTCTGACTGCGGTGATACTATAAGTGTTGTATTCCGGGTAATAACATTCATTCCCTTAGTTACAATATCAGCTATAAGCCTGCCACCCATACCACATATGGTTATAATATCAGCTTCATTCGCTGAAAGCTTTTCCAATCCGTCTGAAAGTCTTGTCTGTATTCTGTCCTCTAAACAATTATCACATATATGCTTCTTTGCCTTATCGAGTGGACCTTTTCTTAAATCCATCGCAATAGCAGACCGAGCTATTCCTTCCTGCACAAGATATATAGGAAGATAGCCGTGGTCTGTCCCTATGTCAGCCACGACTGCTCCCTTTTCACACATATGTGCAACTGTTCTTAATCTGTCAGATATTCTTACCATAGCTTAATCCTAATCAAGATAATCTCTTAACTTACGGCTGCGGCTTGGGTGTCTTAACTTTCTTAAAGCCTTGGCTTCAATCTGTCTGATACGTTCTCTTGTTACATTGAATTCTTTACCAACTTCCTCAAGAGTTCTTGCTCTTCCATCATCCATACCAAATCTTAATCTTAATACCTTCTGCTCTCTTTCTGTAAGAGTTCCAAGTACTTCAACAAGCTGTTCCTTAAGAAGTGTAGAAGCTGCTGCCTCTGCCGGAACAGGAACATTATCATCCTGAATGAAATCTCCAAGATGGCTGTCTTCCTCTTCACCAATAGGTGTCTCAAGAGATACCGGTTCCTGCGAAATCTTCTGAATCTCTCTTACTCTCTCTACAGGAATATCCATATTCTCTGCAATCTCCTCTGGTGATGGTTCTCTTCCAAGTTCCTGAAGCAGCTGTCTCTGTACTCTTACAAGCTTGTTAATTGTCTCTACCATATGAACAGGAATTCTTATAGTACGGGCCTGGTCAGCTATAGCTCTTGTAATAGCCTGTCTGATCCACCATGTAGCGTATGTACTGAACTTGAATCCTTTTCTGTAATCGTATTTCTCAACAGCCTTTATAAGACCTAAGTTACCTTCCTGAATAAGATCAAGGAACTGCATACCACGTCCAACATAACGTTTTGCAATACTTACAACAAGTCTTAAGTTAGCTTCTGCAAGTCTTTTCTTGGCTTCCTCATCTCCTTCTTCCATTCTCTTGGCATACTCAATCTCTTCATCAGCACTAAGAAGAGGTACTTTACCTATCTCCTTCAGATACATTCTTACCGGATCATCAAGACCGATTCCATCAGGAACAGAAAGATCTATCTTCTCAATATCAATCTCATCTTCATCATCAAGAATAATATCCTCATCTTCATCAGGTACATCATTCATTCTTACATCTACTTTTTTTAGCTCAAGAATTTCAAATACCTTCTCCATTCTGTCAGCTTCAAAATCTGTATCCTGAAAATATGTCATAATTTCCTGATAATCAAGTACATTCTTTTTCTTCTTGGCTATTGCAAGAATACCCTCTATCTTCTCCCAGAATTTAGCTTCCTGTGCTTCTGCATCATCTGCGTCACTGTTTTCTGTCTCTTCTTTTACTTCTTCTTTAATCTCATCTTTCTTAGTTGTCTTCTTTGCTGCTGCTTTTTTTGCAGGAGTCTTCTTTTCTGTTGTCTTTTCTTCCTTAGTCTCCTTAACATTCTCTTCTAATGTTTCTACCATTTTCTTAGCCATTTCTCTTCTCCATTCTTCTTCGCGTAACACGCTCTATATATTTATAACTTAATATGAATCTGATTCAGCTTCTGCTGTTCAATTATTATCTCCTGCATACGCTTCGGGTCTACAGTCTTATTAAGTTCATGATTAAGGCTGTTAGCCTTAATTCTGATAACAATGTCATTAAGAGTCTTTTCTCTTTCCAGATTATTAAGGCTCTCATCCAGGTCTGCCGAAAACATTGCTGCGACTTCCGTATGTTCTTCTGTTGTTGCATAATCAGCTATAATTGCAGCAGGGCTTATATTTCCTGTCCCATACTGTTCATATACTTTCTCTGCCACACCCGAAAATAACGGGTCAATAAAATCCTCTGGCTTAATGTAAGCTGCAACCTTATCAAATATATCCCTGTCACTTATGAGCCATGTAAGAAGCATTTTCTCTGCCTGTCTTAAACCATCTTCACGCTTCTTCGGCTTACGCTCAACAGTTGGCTGCGGACTAACTGCGCCTGCATTTCTTGAAATAATCCCTTCCTGATTACCAAGCCTTGATACCATCTGCCTCATGCCATCTTCTGGTATCATAAACTGCCTGCACACTGCTTTCAGGTAATTATCACGTTCAAGCTTTTCTTTAAATGTAACAAGCTTTGCTGCAACTTCTCTTTCAAATGCAGTCTCGCTTTCCGGATCCCCCCTGTCGTAATTTCTTAACATGGTTCCTATCTCATACATAAAGCTGTTCTCTGCATTATCAATTCTTTCCTGAAATGCCTCTGCACCCATAGCCTTAATAAACTCATCAGGATCCTTATATGGCCGCATATTAATTACCTTCGTTGAAAGCCCTGCTTCCTTAAGAATCGGAATTGCCCGGAGTGCCGCCTTAACTCCTGCCTCATCGCTGTCATAGGTTATAAGCACATTATCTGTATATCTCTTTAACAGCCTTGCATGTCCCGGCGTCAGTGCAGTTCCTAGTGACGCAACTGCCTGGTTAAAGCCCGCCTGATGCATTGATATAACATCCATATAGCCTTCACATATTATCATGTTAGGCTTTCTTGATGTTCTTGCAATATTAAGTCCATACAGATTACGGCTCTTATCAAACAGCCTTGTCTCCGGTGAATTAAGGTACTTTGGCTTGGCATCACCCATAACTCGTCCACCAAATCCTATGACCTTATTATTAATATCCATGATTGGAAAAATCACTCTGTTCCAGAATTTCTCATGAATACCTCTCTCATAAGTAAAAAGTCCTGATTCTTTCAGAATATCATCATCATAACCTTTGTCCTTCAACAGCTTGTACAGATTACCTGTTGACTGAGTAGCATACCCCAGTCCAAAGCTGTTAATTGTACTGTCAGACAATTCACGCTTCTTAAGATAATCAAGACCGTTTTTTCCCTTCTCACTTCTAAGCTGCCTGTAATAATATGTGGCGGCAATCTTATTAATCTCTAAAAGACGGTCTCTTATTCCTCTTTCTTTGCGGTCTTCTTCTGACATAGATGTCTGCGGCAGTGCGACTCCGGCTCTCTCACCCAGCATCTTAACTGCCTCTAAGAATGTCATATTCTCATATTCCATTACAAATGTTATGACATTACCACCAACTCCGCATCCAAAACAATGATATAACTGCCGCTGTCCTGAAACCGAAAATGATGGCGACTTTTCATTATGAAACGGACATAGTCCGGTATATGAACTTCCATTCTTTTTTAATTTGACATACCCGGATATAACATCAACAATATCATTCCGGGATATTACTTCATCTATTACTTCTCTCGAATACATTACTTCATCCCTTCCAGGCCTTTGGTACAAAGATTTCCTGAAACTTACTTATTGAATACTGGTCACTCATGCCAGCTATATAATCACACACAACCTGCTCCGGTCTTTCATCAAATTCTGTTATAAATCTCTTATATGTATCCGGCAGTTTATCTGTGTTCGCAACATAGTATCTGTACAATTCTGTTATCAGCTTATCTGCTTTCGCTTCCTCACTTTTAGCTGTCGGATTAAGATACAGACTTTCAAACATGAATTTTCTTAATTCTGTCATTGCTTTACGTACAGGTTCTGACATTACAAGATCATTCTTTCCTATGCTGTTCATTATTATATCGCTAATCATCGTATTAAGTCTTTCCTTGGTTGAATTACCAAGAACATCCGTATATTCTGACGGAATGTCGCTTTCCTTCAATATCCCTGCTCTTATTCCATCATCTATATCATGATTAATATACGCTATCTTATCGGAAAGTCTTACTGCTTTTCCTTCAAGAGTTGATGGATTACCTGATGTTCTATGGTTCAATATTCCATCACGCACTTCCCATGTAAGGTTAAGTCCCTGGCCATCCTTTTCAAGAAATTCAACAACTCTTATACTCTGTCTGTAATGAGCAAATCCCATAGGACATAAAGAATTAAGTGTTCTCTCACCTGCATGTCCAAAAGGTGTATGTCCAAGGTCATGTCCCAATGCAATAGCTTCTGTCAGATCTTCATTAAGATTAAGCGCCCTTGCTATACTTCTTGCAATCTGGGCAACCTCTAAGGTATGAGTCAGTCTTGTTCTGTAATGGTCTCCCTCTGGTGCAAGAAACACCTGCGTCTTATGCTTTAAACGCCTGAATGCCTTACAATGAATAATTCTGTCTCTGTCTCTCTGATATATTGTCCTCATAGGGCATGGTTCTTCATCTCTGTCGCGTCCTCTTGACTCATCAGAAAAACTTGCATATGGGCTGAATATCAGATGTTCCCTCTTTTCCTGTTCCTCTCTAATGTTCATCTGTATGTGCCTCCCGCACTGAAACACTAATTTTAAAGCTCACAATTTAATTATTCAACAAAACATGTGTTTTTCCTTTTTTATTTTTTAAAATTTTTCACAAAATAATCATTTGTTATTATCATTACCCACATTATGGACTGAAAAACCCGCCAAATGCCCCTGCAGCCACACATGCAGCTACTGACATGACGATATTATTACTACTGTCCGGTGCCTGTTTCTTCATTATTGCAGCTATTACCAATAACACTGTAATATACACTGCTCCATATATAATTCCTACGGCCACTCTCCTCCTTTTTATCATCCATGCACTAAGCATCGCACCGGTAAAGCTTCCCGCCACATATATTCCAAATATAATATTATCAACCGCTTTCTCGTCAAGTATAAATTTTCTCATAAGATATGTAAGAAGTCCGAGCATAAGCAGCGTTATTACATATCCTGCAATAAGAGATTGCACCATTTTTCTTATATAATCCATTGATTTCCTTTGTTGTCCTCTTTTTATTAATTGTATGATTAAAAATGTTATCTTATGATTATCTCCTGTTTTCTTTAATAGCACTTGACGGCACAATGTGCGTACTGTAGAATGAGAAGAAATATTTTAATTTTAAGACTGGAGGGATTTTTCTTGGATACGGATAGTATTATCCAACTTATTGCAATTGTTATTTTATTGGTTTTATCAGCATTTTTCTCATCTGCAGAGACTTCATTTATCACTGTGAACAGAATCAAAGTGCTGTCTTTAGTTGAAGAGGGTAATAAGAGGGCTGCTCTTGTAATTAAGATTATTGACCAGCCGGCAAAGATGCTCTCTGCTGTTCTTATTGGCAATAATATAGTCAATATCAGCTGTTCTGCATTAGCTACATCATTTACAATCAGTGTATGGGGTAATAAAGCGACAGGTATTGTTACCGGTGTTCTTACGCTTCTTGTTCTTATATTTGGTGAGATTACACCTAAGAATACTGCCAACATGTATGCCACTAATATGGCAATGGCTTATGCTCCTATAATATGGGTGCTTATGATTGTTCTTACACCCGTTATATTCATAGTAGACCACCTTGCAGGCTTCTTCTTATGGTTATTAAGAATTGACAATAACAAGAAGAAAGATATATTTACTGAAGATGAGATACGAACCATTGTTAATGTAAGCCAGCAGGAAGGTGTAATTGAATCTAATGAAAAGAAAATCATTAATAATTTATTTGATTTTGGTGATTCAACAGCTAAAGATGTTATGATTCCAAGGATTGATATGACTCTTGCTGATGTCAGCTCATCATATGATGATATAATTTCTCTGTTCAGGCAGACAATGTATACACGTATTCCTATTTATGAGAATACACCTGACAATGTAATCGGTATTCTTAATATTAAGGATTTAATTGTCAATCCTTCTGATAACGATACATTTAACATAAGAAACATTATCAGAAAACCATTCTTTACATTTGAACAGAAGAATACTTCTGACCTGTTTAAGGAAATGCAGTTAAGTTCAACAAGCATTGCCATTGTCCTTAGTGAATATGGAACAACATCAGGAATGATTACTACCGAAGACCTGCTTGAAGAGATTGTCGGTGAAATTCGTGATGAATATGATACTGACGAAAAGGAAGCTTTATCTAAGATTAATGATACTACATACAGAGTTGATGGCTCATTTAAGCTAGACGATTTAAATGATGAGCTTGGTACTAAGCTCGAGTCGGAAGATAATGATTCAGTTGGCGGACTTATCGTTGAAAGACTTGACAGACTTCCTAAAGCCGGTGATAAAATCACTATCGGTAATGTCTGGATGTTTGTCGAAAAGGTTTCTTCTAACAGAGCTGAATCTGTTATTGTAAAGATTATACCTGAGAAGAAAGACGAAACTAAAAAAGCTAATTAATTTTAATAAAAATGCTGTGCATTAACACATCTCGTTAACGCACAGCATTTTTATTATTAATCTGATTATATTACTGATTAAAGTGCCTTGATTCTCTCAAGTGCCTTCACTGTATTCTCATATGAACCAAATGCTGTCAGTCTGAAGTATCCTTCACCGCTTGGTCCGAATCCTGAACCTGGTGTACCAACAACATTAGCCTTCTCAAGAAGGTAATCGAAGAATTCCCAGCTTGTCATCTTATCAGGAGTCTTTAACCAGATATATGGTGCATTAACACCACCTGATACTGTGTATCCTGCTGACTTAAGTCCTTCAAGGATTGTCTTTGCATTGTTCATGTAGTAAGCAATCTGCTCGCCTGTCTGCTTCTGTCCGGCTTCTGAATAAACTGCCTCACCTGCTCTCTGTACAATATAAGGAGCTCCGTTAAACTTAGTTCCATGTCTTCTTGCCCAGAGGCTGTGAAGTGTTACATCTCCACACTTAAGATCCTTAGGAATAACTGTAAAACCAAGTCTTACGCCTGTAAATCCTGCATTCTTAGAGAATGATCTGAGTTCGATTGCACATGTTCTTGCGCCTTCACACTCATATATTGTATGAGGAACATCCGGTTCTGAAATGTATGCTTCATATGCTGCATCATAGATAATAACAGCGCCAACCTTATTAGCGTAATCAACCCACTTCTGAAGCTCATCCTTAGTAATTGTTGAACCTGTTGGATTGTTAGGGAAACACAGATATATGATATCCGGTGTTTCTTTTGGAAGCTCTGGTGCAAAGTTAGTCTCTGCTGTACAAGGCATATAAACAACATTGCTCCATGCCTGCTTCTCTGGAATATAATCTCCTGTTCTTCCTGCCATTGCATTAGTATCAACATATACAGGATATACAGGGTCACATACTGCAATCTTATTATCTACTGAGAAGATATCTCCTATATTACCTGAATCAGACTTTGCTCCATCTGATACGAATATCTCATCTGCTGATATATCACATCCACGCTTCTTGTAATCATGGTCTGCAATTGCACTTCTTAAGAATTCATATCCAAGATCTGGTGCATATCCGTGGAAAGTCTCGGCATGTCCCATCTCATCAACTGACTTATGTAATGCATCAATTACTGCTGGTGCCAATGGCTGTGTAACATCTCCAATGCCAAGTCTGATGATTTCCTTATCTGGATTAGCCTGCTGATAAGCTGCTACTTTCTTACCGATTGTTGAAAATAAATAGCTTCCTGGAAGCTTTAAATAATTATCGTTAATCTTAAACATATATTCCTCCTTATTTTCTGCCTTGTTTTACAAAACTAACGCTTATTATACATCATTTTTCATTATGTTCCAAGATAAAATCTTGATAATCTTTCATATTCTGTATTAATTGCCTGTAAAAGTTCTTTATCTCCATGCATATTATCAGGATGATATATCTTTAAAAGTGCCTTATAGCGCTTTTTTAAAGATGTTGTATCCTCAACCCCCTTGAAGAATATCTTTACATTTTCAGCATTAGACATACTGCGCCTTGCTTCACGATAAACCTTGTCCTTATATATAAGCTTTTCCCGCTCGAACTTATCTTTATCAATTGCAAGCTGTCTGGTTTCTCTCTCCAGAATATTCCATTTTTGTTCAAATAAATCTCTCTGACTCTCAAGCTGTTTCTTCAGCAGCATATTCTTACTCTGCTGTCTCTGAAGCATTCCCATCTGAATCTCAATGAGTTTTCTCTCATCTTCCAGATTTCTGCTTAATTCCTGCAGCCTTACATTCTCTTTAAATAGCCATTTCTTCTTCTCATCTTCACTGCTTAGTTCATCAAACATTGCAACCTCCATATCAGCTTCCCATCAAGCCAGCCGCAAAATATATCTAATCAGATTCCGCTATGAAACCAGAAAACCTTCAATGGCTTTTCTGAGTCAACCGTTTTCATTGTATGTCTGACACCCGGCAATGCTATGAATGAATCACCCGCTTTAACCTCAAACTCTTCGTTGTCAAGTCTGACAAATCCATTTCCTTCCAATACAAAAAAGCCCTCCTGGTCATCATGAAATCCCGGTTCTGGATTAAACTCTGTTTCTGAACATATTGTAACTCCTGAACAACAGCCATTGATACATCCATTTGCCTCTGTAAGGAATTTAATGCTTCTTCTTCCTTCTTCTCTTGCTGCAAGTGCTTCTTCCAATGTTATATATGGTTTCTTCATAATTAATCTCCTTCTGAAATATAAAAAACGGAGTCCCAGGCATATGCTGTAAGACCCCGCTTTATTATGTTCTATATTCTGCCTGTTACTTATTCTCGTATCTTAAAAGTTCTGTATATGCAAGAAGGAATGGTCCTACACCTTTGGCATCATCTTCTACGATTGGCTCTGACATATAATAATCATATGTACCAGGTCTTCTTCCATTACCACCAAGTCCTGCAACAAGACAGATACCACCAAGTGATAATGAACCATCTTCCTTAGTCTTAAGGTATCTTTCACAGATACCATCGATTGCTTTCTTGGCATACTGCGCATAATCATCAGAAAGATATCCAAGACGTACAGCCTTAAGAAGTGCGTATGCCATAATTGAACTTCCACTTGTCTCAAGGTAGTTCTTATCCATGCCACCATAATTAACCACCTGATACCACATACCACTCTCATCCTGATACTTAAGCATTGAATCGACAAGATCCTTAAATGCATCCTCAAGCATCTTGCATTCAGCATCATACTTATGGTCCTTATTATCAACCTGATCAAGTGTATCAATAAGCGCCATTGTATACCAGCCAATAGCTCTTAACCAGCTGTGCTGTGATAAACCTGTAACCTTATCACACCAGAACGCTTCCCTGCTTGTATCCATTGCATGGAAATAAAGTCCGTTAATAGGATTCCTCATATTCTCAATTACGAACTTGAACTGTCCGAAAATATCAGAGTAATTCTTTCTGTCATTGTATCTTGTCTCATATTCAAGATAGAATGGAAGTCCCATATAAAGACCATCAAGCCATACCTGATTAGGATATATATCCTTATGCCAGAAACTTCTGGCTTCATTCTGGCATCTAGGCATAATCTCTATCTGTGAATATACTAAATCTGCTGCCTTCTTATACTTTTCCTTACCTGTAAGATCATATAATTCAAATAAAGTCTTACCAGCATTAACATTATCAATATTCTTCTCACCTATGCTGTAGCCATCTATTGTACCATCTTCAAAGACTCTGTAATCTATAAAATCATCTGCAAACTTAAGATACTTTTCTTCCTTGGTTAAGTCATACATCTGAAGAACTGCTTTAATCATACAGCCATCAATATAGTTCCACTTTGACTTAAGGCCCTGCTTAATCTTTTCAATGTTCCATACAGGAGCATCTGGTGTGCTTTTTTCCAGAAGCCCGTCAATATACTTTACTACTGCGTCCATTATTTCTGTCTCCTTATCAACTTAAATGGGAAAATATACATGCTATTTTACCCATATTTTATAGAAATTGTACACTAAAAAATGCCTTTAAGCAACCCATTTTTAACAAATATAGCCAAAAACACAGATTTTTATTGACTATATACTGATTAAATACGAAAATATAATCAATAATTCATTATAAATGCTTTTATAAAAACAACTCAATTATTTTATATAAAGTTATTATTCAGAAAGGTCAGATTATGAAAACAGGAATTGTATTTGAAGGTGGTGCATTCAGAACCATTTTTTCATGTGGTGTTATGGATGCAATGTTAGAAAATAAAATTATGCCTGATTACATGATTGGTGTATCAGCCGGTGCTGCATACGGTGTATCCATGGCATCAGGACAGATTGGAAGAAACTTAAAGATTCTTATTGATTATAGAAATGATAAACGTTATGTGGGACTTAGCAATATGGTACACAGGGATAACCGTTCTCTTTACGGGCTTAATTTCACATTTGACACTATCCCTAATGAACTTGTTCCTTATGATTATGATGCTTTTCTTAGATATAAAGGTACTTTCAAATGTGTTGTAACTAATGTACTCACTGGAAAACCTGAATATAAAACTTTCACAGGATATGACCGTACCAACCAGCTTTTACGGGCAACGTGTGCTCTTCCACTAGCTTTTCCTCTTATATATCTTGATGGAACACCTTACCTTGATGGCGGTTTAAGTGATTCCATTCCTTTTGAGAAAGCATTTGAAGATGGCTGTGACAGAGTTATTGTTGTTCTTACCCGTGAAGCAGGCTATCAGAAGCAGACAACCAGTTCAGTGCGGACCCTTGCAAGAGCTTTCCTTAAATATCCTGAAATTCAGCGTGATATTCTTCTTCGTGCTGAACGTTACAACCGGTGCTTAAAGCGTCTTGAACGCTACGAAAAAGAAGGCCGCTGCCTCGTTATCCGCCCTACTAAGAGCAAAGGCTTTGGAAAGATTGAAAAAGACTTTAATAAGATTCTTTCAATGTATAACGATGGATATAACCAGACTTATTCGTTAATCAATGAAATACAGAGGTTTTATCATTAATATATGTAGAAGTACCTGTATTTTAGTCTGATAACCTCAGATATTACTCACCTTGTGTAAGTAAATGCTGCCATTTGCAGAGTTTTTTATATATAAATAATAAATTCTTAAAAATTTCCGAACACAAAGTCTTTTACTATTCCGATTGCTTCTCTTACCATATAGTTTATGAAAAGTACATGGTCGCTTTCTGCCGGCATTCCACAGGTATTGTTTAACCCTGCATGTCTGGCAAGAAGGCGGCTTCTTGCTATATGAAAGTTGTTGGTTGCTATGCCAACAAGTGAATCTGTATTCTCTATGTATTGTACTGAATACTTCATGTTCTCTGATGTATCTGTTGACTTATCTTCCTGTATTATGCGCGAGCCGTCTATTCCTTTAGATACCAGATAATTATACATTGCAAATGCTTCTGTTGTATTTTCACCTTTTCCCCTGCCGCCTGATACTATTATTGTTGTATCAGGGTTATCTATTGCATAGGAAACAGCAACATCTAACCGGTTCTTAAGTGACCTTGTTATGTGGTCACCTCTTATCTGGCAGCCAAGTACTATTATATAATCACAGTTATCCTTTGGCTTTGCCACCATTCCTTTAATTATCAGTGCTTCTATAAAAATAAAAAGAGACGCACCAGTTGCCATTATCACTATAAAACATATTCTTAAGACCTTTGCCACATGAATTATACCTTTAATTTCTAATACTCTCACTGCAAATATCAGTCCAAAAAAGACAGCACCCATCAGCCATATAAATATAAATGATGAACCCACCCCTGCGTATGTTGCACACACTATATAATATCCCAAGCATATAAGTGCCAGCACAAGCCATATTGTATACATAAAACTACTACTGTTCTCCGTTACTTTTTCCATACTTTATTCCACGCTCATACATCAATTATCCTGCATAATCCACATTTTTACCCGCAAATTCAGGATAATCTGCTGATTTCTGGTTCTGTCCGTAAGATGTGGCAGGATATTTAATTGCTGTATTGGTGACACCACCTGACACATACGACCTTCCGCACTCTGGACAAACAGCCGTTTTAAGTGTAACTGTCGCATTCAGTACTTCGCCATCTTTACTGGCAGCCTTCCTGTTCGCATTAGAAACATGCTCCTGTTCATGTGCCATAACCTTTGTGGCCGCTGCTGACGGGTCAATATGTGCTGCACTCTTAAATGAAACATTTACTTCATCTGAACCATCCTTATATTCCCTGTTCGCACATGTTTCACATTCCACCTGTCCGGAACGCTTCATTGCTTTAAGTCTTGCAGAGCTTATATCCTGTGTATCAACACCTGCTACATTAACAGACAGATTTCTATTCATATCATTAACGCCGTTAATCATCATCTTAATGTGCACCCCCTTCATGTAAAATGTTTAAACAATATATCTGTATTTAATATAACATAGTTTGATAATTATGCTAGTTTTTTTTGATATAAAAGTTTAATATATACATACAAACAATCAATAATATAGAAACGAGGTATTATATATGTTTACATTTAACAAAGATGTTACAGCTACTAACTGCGAACCTGGTGTTACAAGAAAAATATTATGCTACTCTGATGACCTTATGATGTGCGAGATTCATTTTGAAAAAGGTTCTAAGGGCAATTTCCATAGCCACAAGCATCTGCAGATTACTTATGTTGCTAAGGGAAGCTTTGAATTCACTATCGGTGATGAAACTAAAATCGTTAATCAGGGCGACAGCGTATACATGCCTTCTGGCGTAACCCATGGTGTTACATGTCTTGAAGAAGGAATCCTCTGTGATGTATTCAATCCTATGAGAGAGGATTTTCTTAAGTAAAAGGAGACTATAATCAATGAAGGTACCATTTAATATTAATCTTTCAGGTAAAACTGCTATTGTAACCGGAGGAAGCGGAACTCTCTGCTCAGCTATGGCATATGGACTTGCCGTATGCGGTGCTAAGGTTGCAATAATCGGACGTAACAAAGAAAAGCTTGCTTCTATTTCTGAGAAACTTACTAAAGATGCTCTGGATGAATATAACAAAAATGTTACTATTAAAGGCTACAGTTGCAATGTAATTAATAAAGATGAGCTTTCAGCTGCTTATGAAACTATTAAGAATGAACTCGGCAGCTGTGATATTCTCATTAATGGTGCAGGCGGCAACCAGCCTGGTGCAATTACTTCCATTGAAATGTTAAAGAAAGAAAAAGAAGATTCTGACTATTCTTTCTGGAATCTTGATGAAGACAGAATCCGTGATGTTATGGATCTTAATTACATGGGAACTCTTCTTCCTATTCAGGTATTTACTAAGGATATGGTTGAAAAGAGAAGTGGCAGTATTATCAATATTGCTTCTGTAACTTCTATTCTTCCTCTTACCAAGGTTATAGCTTATGGCAATGCCAAGAGTGCTATTCTTAATCTTACACAGTGGCTTGCTGTACATTTTGGTGAAAGCGGTATACGCTGCAATGCAATTGCGCCTGGATTCTACGCTGCTGAGCAGAATCATGATCTCTTATTCAATGCTGATGGCTCATATACAGACCGTGCCAGAAAGATTATTGCCGGAACACCTATGGGACGCTTTGGCAACCCTGAAGAGCTTATTGGTGCTGCACTCTTTCTTGCAAGTGATGAAACAGCCAGCTTTGTCAATGGTATAGTGTTACCTGTTGACGGCGGATATAGTGCTTATAGCGGAGTGTAGGGTTCTTTGGTTGGAAACTGTATATAATTCAAGGCGATGTCAGTTTTGACATCGCCCTTTTTGTTGGCCAGCCACACAAAAGCCTACACTACAACTCAGCCCTGATAATCTCTGCTGCCTTAACCATATTCTTAAGGCTTGCTTCTGTCTCTGGCACACCTCTTGTCTTAAGTCCACAGTCTGGATTTACCCACAACTTGTCTTTGTCTATCTTTGTTAGCATTATCTTTATTGCACGGGTAATCTCTTCTACCGACGGTATTCTTGGTGAATGAATGTCGTATACTCCCGGTCCAACCTCTGTTTCAAAGTTGTTTTCTCTTAATGAATCAAGAATCTGAAGGTCTGAGCGTGATGCTTCAAATGTGATAACATCAGCGTCCATATCGTCTATTGCTGGGATTATATCTGTAAATTCACTGTAACACATATGAGTATGTATCTGTGTTTCAGGTTTTACGCCGCTTGCAGTAAGTCTGAATGCTGGTATTGCAAAATCAAGATATTCTGTATTCCAGTCAGATTTTCTTAATGGAAGCTTTTCTCTTAAGGCCGCCTCATCAATCTGAATAATCTTAATTCCATTTGCTTCAAGGTCAAGCACCTCATCTCTTATTGCAAGTGCAATCTGCGAAATTGATTCCTTGATTGTAATATCTTCTCTTGGGAATGACCAGTTAAGAATTGTTACCGGACCTGTAAGCATTCCTTTCATTATCTTATCTGTAAGTGACTGTGCATACACAGACCACTCAACTGTTATCGGCTTCTTGCGGTAAACATCTCCCCATATAACAGGTGGTTTAACACATCTTGTTCCATATGACTGAACCCATGCTTTCTCTGTAAACAGAAAGCCTCCCAACGCTTCACCGAAATATTCAACCATGTCATTTCTTTCGTATTCTCCATGAACAAGTACATCAAGTCCGATTTTTTCCTGCCATCTGACACATTCTTCAATTTTCTTCTTATTAAATTCAACATACTGTTCTTCGCTGATTTCACCCTTACGGAATGCTGAACGGTTGGCCTTAACATCTTTTGTCTGTGGAAATGAACCGATTGTAGTTGTAGGCAGCTTCGGTAATGCAAATTCTTTCTTCTGAAGCTGCTGTCTCTCACTTCTTGCAGGAAGTCTTCTGTAATCCGCCTCTGTAACTTCCGCAAGTCTTTTCTTTACAGCTTCATTATCACATTTTCTTGTACCTGCAAAAAGCTTCCTGTTTGTCTTGAATCTTTCATCTTCTTCAATATTTCCGCACTCGGCAAGCACGCTTAATTCCTTTAATTCCACAAGCTTTTCTTCTGCAAATGCGAAGTAATTCAGATATTCATCCGAAAGTTTATTCTCATGCTTTAATGCATATGGAACATGCTGCAGCGAGCATGATGTTGACAAAACTGTCTGTATTCCCTTATCTTCAAGCTTTTTAAGCACATTTAAAGTCTTTTCATAATGATTCTTCCAGATATTCTTTCCATTTACAAGCCCAGCGAATAATACCGTGTCCTTTGGAAATCCATATTTTTCAATGAGTTCTGCTGTCTTCTTTCCCTCAATAAAATCAAGTCCGATTCCGTCAAACGACAGCTTAACAATATCTTCATACACATCCCTCACGTCTCCGAAATATGTCTGAAGCAATACTTTGCATGATTGCTTCTTGCCTAAAATATCACTATACATTTTGACAAACAGTTCTCTGTCTTCTTCTGTCATGTCCTGTACAAGTGCAGGCTCATCAAACTGAAGCCACTGGATTCCTACAGCTTCACATTTGCTATAAACATCTTTATATGCTTCAATAAATGCATTGATAAAATCATCTGCCCTCTTCTTGCCTGTAAATCTGCACAGCTTAAATAAAGTATACACACCTGTGATTACCGGTTTTGTCTCGATTCCAAGTTCTTTTGCCTCTGCATATTCTGCCCACAGCTTATTACCTGTAAGTCTTATCTGCGTGCTGTCCTCAACCTCTGGAACAATGTAATGGTAATTGGTATTAAACCACTTCTTCATTGCAAGAGCCTTAACGTCACCGTTCTCTCCCTGATAGCCCCTTGCCATTGCAAGATATTTATCAAGCTCTGAAACCTCAAGTTCCTTGTATCTTTCAGGAATTATATTCAGTAAAAATGCTGTATCAAGCACTATATCATAATATGAAAAATCATTGCTTGTGATATAATCAATCCCTGCCTCTTTCTGTATAAGCCAGTGTGTCTTTCGTAACTCCTTTGCTGTCTGTGTCAGTTCATCTGCACTTATTTCTTTTCTGAAATATTTTTCTAATGCAAACTTTAACTCTCTTAATGTTCCTATCCTTGGATAACCTGCTACTGCTGTCTTCATACCTGCTGTCTTCATACCTGCTCTCCTCATCTATAATTTGATGTTGTCATTATAAATTTGAAGAACGCATTTGTATAATACATAAAAAAACAGGTTAGTCATAGTTTAAAACTATGTCCAACCCGTTTTATATACATATAATGACTACTTAAGATACTTCCTTATAGCCTCAAGATATGTATTTCCAAGCCTGCTAAGTATCCCTTTTTTGTGAGTTATGTAACCAATATGCATATCTGATTCATCAGCAAGCGGCACTGCTATAATGTCTTTTCCGTTAAGCTTCTTGTCAATAATACCACTACTTACTGTGTAGCCGTTAAGACCAATCAGCAGATTAAAAAGTGTTGCCCTGTCACGGACTCTTATGTTCTTCTTTCTTGCTGTTTCTGAGAATATCTCCTCTGAGAAATAGAATGAATTATGTTCGCCCTGCTCAAATGACAGATAAGGATATTCTTCTAACTGCTCATTATGAATGACACTGCTCTCTGCAAGTGGATGTTTTCTGCTTATGAATACATGTGGTCTTGCTGTAAAAAGCTCATGGAATTCAAGTTCATATGCCTTTAAAATCTTTCTAATAACAGCCTCATTAAAATCATTAATGAACAGTATTCCAATCTCACTTCTTAGCCTTGCAACGTCCTCGATAATCTCGTAAGTCTGGGTTTCTCTTAAGCTGAAATCATATTCGTTCTGTCCGAACTGCTTAATAAGGTCAACAAATGCATTGACAGCAAAAGAATAATGCTGTGTTGATATACAATATTGCTTTCTTCCACCATTATCGCCCTTATACTTGTCCTCTAAGATTGCCGCCTGGTCAAGAATCTGTCTTGCATACGATAAGAACTCTTCACCTTCTTTAGATACACTTATTCCTTTATTAGTTCTGTTGAATATCGTAATATTCATTTCTTTTTCAAGTTCATGAATTGCATTCGTAAGGCTAGGCTGGGAAATATATAATTTCCCTGCCGCCTCTGTGATTGTTCCTGTCTGTGCAACTGTAACAATATATTTTAACTGCTGTAATGTCATACCCTTACCTGCCTGAAATTTTTTAATATTATAACACATTTTTGTTGTTTTTTAAAAAATATTCTGTTACAATCAACCCGTAAAATAATCTGATTATGAACGGAGGTGGATTTTCATGGATAGTTGCGATCGTATAGGACGAAGTAAGAACTGCGGTGTATACTATAAGTGTAGGCTCGGAATGTGGCTATCTGTGAGAATCTCATAACCACATTCTAATAAATTGTGCCTTTTATACATCGCATCAGAGGATCCTTACTATCACAATCATCTGTAGCGATGTATTTTTATGCCCAATTGAGGCAAGAAGGAGGTCACAATGAACAAAGTATTATTCCCGAAGAAAGATTATGTAAAAGAACTTGTCAGGATTTTTAAGTCATCTAAGAATTCACAGAAATTAGTTAAGACACTTTCTAAGTATCATGAAAAAGATATTGCTGAAGCAATCACTCTTCTTACACCTGCTGAAAGACAGCATATATATAACGTTCTTGATGAACATATGATTGCTGAGATTTTCTCTTATCTTGATGATGCTGAAAAATATCTTGAAGAGCTGTCATTAGAGAAAGCTGCACGTGTAGTATCTTACATGGATTCTGATGATGCGGTTGATGTACTTGACGATTTGTCAGAAACTAAGAAGAATGAAATTGTAGAGCACTTAGATGCTGATGCAAAGGAAGATGTCCAGAAGCTTCTTTCTTATGAGGACGATGAGATTGGTAGCTGTATGACTAATAATTTCATATGCATACCGGATAATCTTACTATAAGAGAAGCCATGAGCGCCCTTGTCAAGCAGGCTGGCGAGCATGATAACATATCAACTATATATGTAGTCAATAGTATTGGCAAGTTTGCCGGGGCAATTGATTTAAAAGATTTAATTATAGCGAGACAGAATGATAATCTTGCCGACATAATAAGCAGTTCATACCCTTATGTATACGAGCATGAAAATATCAATGAATGTATTGATAAGATTGCAGATTACGAAGAGGATTCCATCCCTGTACTTACTGATGATGGAAAAATATGTGGTATCCTTACTGCAACAGATATCGTTGAACTCGTTGACGATGCAATGGGTGATGACTATGCAAAACTTGCCGGTCTTACTTCAGAAGATGATTTAAGCGAACCAACGCTTGTAAGTATCAAGAAACGTCTGCCTTGGCTTATTATACTGCTGTTTCTTGGAATGGCAGTTTCATCAGTTGTAGGAATATTTGAATCAGTAGTTGCTGTTCTTCCGATTGTAATATGTTTCCAGTCTCTCGTTCTTGACATGGCTGGTAATGTCGGAACACAATCACTTGCTGTAACTATCCGTGTACTTATGGATGAGACTTTAAGTGCTAAGAAGAAGTTATCCCTTCTTTTCAAAGAGATGAAGATTGGTTTCATTAATGGTGCAAGTCTTGGAATCATGGCACTTGTATTCTTAGGTGTCTATATTCATATATTCAAGAAATATGCGTGGATGTCAGCATTTTTAATATCTGGCTGTGTCGGATTATCTCTTATTGTTGCAATGGTTGTTTCGAGCCTTGTGGGAACTATTATTCCTATGTTCTTCCACAAGATTCACATTGACCCGGCTGTTGCGTCAGGTCCGCTTATCACGACTGTGAACGACCTCGTTGCTGTTGTCACTTATTACGGACTTGCAATGATATTTCTTGTTGAGATATTTCATGTGTAATATAAATGTGGTGTCATATTCTAATTGATATGGCACCACATTTTTTACTTTATTTACTCTTTAAATAACCCGAACAGCTTAAGCAGCTTCTGCCAGAAATTAAGTTTCTTGGCTGTATCTGCTGTATCTGTTGTAACCTCTGCAACTCCGTCTGTGTTCTCATTGATTCCACTGTCAAACTGTCCGTAGCTTTCTGTAAGCTGTGTAACCGCAGTCCCTAATTTTAATATATTTGCAGAAAGATTGATAAACCAGATACTGCCATGAAAACCTTCTGGCGTAACAACGAACGCTTTGCCGACCTCTTCAATGCTGTAGCTTTTAATGGCAGGCAGGTTATTAATCCTGATGAACTAACTGAGATGGATACCGATGTTTCCGGTATTATTCAATTCAATGATTACAATGAATCTCTTGTCAGAACAAGAGACATTATCAAGAAGTTCCATAATGGTATTGAATTCACTATTCTTGGTCTGGAACTGCAGACTAATCCACACTATGCCATGCCTGTAAGGGCTTTGCTTTATGATGGGCTTGGTTATCTTAAGGAATGTAATGAATTCCGTAATATACACAAGGCAGAGCATGACTTTGACTCTGATACCGGCTTTCTGTCCGGCATGAACAAATCGGACAAGATTCATCCTATAATCACGCTTATATTCTACTATGGAGAATCTCCATGGGATGGTCCTGTCACTTTATCTGGCATGATGACTGACATCCCTGAAGAACTGCGTCCTTTCTTTTCTGATTACAAGATAAATCTTGTTCAGATACTTGATTCAGGACACTATCAATTTTATAATGAAGATGTCAGAAGTGTATTTGACATTACACAGAAGATATATACAAAGAATCTTCAATGATTGTCTGAAGAATACACTAACAAATCAATAGACGGCGAAATCATCAATCTGGTAACAACAATTACCGGTTTTTCCAAATTATCAGATATATTTAATGAATTAGACGATGGAGGTGAAACTCCCGTGTGGAAATGTGTTCAGGAGATGGAAGATGAGTGGGTTCAGAAGGGTGTTGCTGAAGGCGAACGTAAAGGAGAAATTAAAGGCATGCAAAAAGATCGTCAGACAGCAATTATTACAATGATTGAGCTCAGACTGACCAAAGAGCAGATTCTTACTAAATACTCAGAGGAAGATTATTTAAAGGCTGAAGAAGCTCTTAATAATTAGAATAATTAACTTTAAAACCAGACAGGAGCATGTTACCGGGTAAATAGTAACATGCTCCTGTTCTTTATGAAACCTGTCTATGATTAGTAACACAGAACCTGATAATATATACAGCAAGCAGTTCAATTATCACAATAGCCGCAATGATTATCATATATTTATTAAAGCTGTGTATATCTGTCAATGTATGCAACAGCCATGAATACATCATACTTGTAAAGCATGCTCCTATCAGACTGTACTCCCTTCCAGTCTCTCCTTCATATTTTCGCATGCTGACATAATTCTGAATAATAAGCAATGCAAGATTAAGTATAAATATTATAATAAGCTGCACATTTATAATTCGTCCTATATTTCCGTCTATCTTCCATGACTGAATTTCATGATTATTAAATATGCCAGTTACAATTATCATCATAATAAAACTGTATGCCATACTTCCAAATCCGATAATATTATATATCCGCTTATCCGCATTTTCTCTATTTGGATCTGCACCGATTAATCTTTCTTTCAGAAACACAACTACAAGAATAACAGCAAGAGATATCCCAAGATAATACATTCCCGAACTGTCAATATGTCCCCTGAATGAGTACCACCCACACATAAGCATATATCCAACAATAATAACAGCAACAATTCCTGTTATAAGTTCTCTTTTCTTTACTCTGTCCTGCAGCTTTGCCACTCTCACAACTTCTGTAACCGCTGTTTCACTGTCGGTATTCTTCTCCTTAATCTCCCCTATTACAATATCCTGAATCCTTATGTCAAGTATTCTTGATAACTCTTCTATAACACCTATATCGGGAAAACTGTCTCCTTTTTCCCATCTGGAAATTGCTTTGTTAGTCACTCCAAGCAAATCACCCAATTCAACCTGTGTATATCCTTTCTTAATTCTCGCACTCTTAATAAGCTCACCTGTTTTCTGTTTGTCCATAGAGCTACCTCCTGATTGTAGTATTAATATCACAGCACTGTTCTTTGTCTATTAAAATGTTACTAACAAATCTTAGAAATAGCAATCTATCATAGCGAGAATCGGGGAATTATCTTCCTTATTTTTCATAAGATGCTCATCTTTTGCCGTTGTAAAATATTCATCTTTTATATGATACGCATATCCTTGTTTTATCTCCATTTGTCCTCCATAATCCCCTAATAAAAAACAAAACCCCTTCACTTAAACTAAGCGAAGAGGTTCATATTACACAATCTCAAGCACATGCTCAATAACATTCTTATCCTTATCAACACCAAATGCCTTAAACACAGGATTGTCATTATCCATAAAGGACATAATCATATATACAGCAGTCGAATCATATGCCAGTCTCTTATCCTCCTCGGAAGGTCTTGAAGGAGTTTCCGGGTGTGAATGAAAGTTTCCAAGCATGGTTAATCCAAGACTTCTTGCATCCTTGACTGCTGCGAACTGTTCTTTAGGATCCATAGTAAAATGTACATTATTATGGTCAAGATTAGTAAGAAAATACACCTTCTCAATAACCTTAACATCCCCATCAGTAAATCCCGCAATAAGCCCACAAGATTCATTAGGAAGCCCATCTAAGCAATAACGTACAATTGAATCATAATCCACCTTTTTAATTCGTATAACCATACCTGTCCTCCAAAACAAAATTATCACTTTCATACTTATCCAGCGTAAGCCCCGCGCACACGCTGAAAGAGAAAACATATATAAGCAGAATAATGAGATAATCATGTGCAGCGCACTTTGGAGTCACCGGCACTTAGCAAGCCAACGCCTTCGGCGTTGGCGAGCTTAGTACCGCTGTGAACGACAAGTAGCGAAAGCGTGCCTGCACATGATTATCCCATTATTCTGCCATCACATATATTTTCTCTTATTACTTATGCATATCACATTCAGCCTGCTCATAATCAATAAGTTCATGAATTGTAGGATTATCGCCGCATATAGCACAATTATAATCCTTTGGAAGCTTAATTGTATGGAATTCCATCTTTAAAGCATCATATGTAAGAAGTCTTCCTGTAAGAAGGTCTCCCTTTCCAATGATGTACTTGATAGCTTCCATTGCCTGAAGACTTCCGATAACACCGCCCATTGCTCCGATAACACCTGCCTGCTTGCATGTTGGAACTGCATCCTTTGGTGGTGGGTTCTTGAATACACATCTGTAGCATGGTCCTTCTCCCGGTACATAAGTCATAAGCTGACCCTTGAATCTTATGATTCCGGCATGAGAGAAAGGCTTTCCAGCCATAACACATGCATCGTTAATAAGGAATTTTGCTGGGAAATTATCTGTTCCATCAATGATGAAATCATAATCCTTGATAAGCTCCATAACATTCTCAGATGTAACGAATTCTCTGTAAGTCTTAACTGTTACATCAGGATTGATTGCTTCCATTGTTTCTTTAGCAGATTTAACCTTAGCTTTGCCGATATCTGCTGTTGAATGGATAATCTGTCTCTGAAGATTAGATAAATCAACCTCATCAGCGTCAACAATACCGATTGTTCCAACTCCGGCTGCTGCCAGATACATAGCTGCAGGAGCTCCGAGTCCACCTGCACCGATTATAAGCACGCTCGCATTAAGAAGCTTCTTCTGTCCTTTAGCTCCAACTTCCTTTAAAATAATGTGGCGCGAATACCTTTCAAGCTGTTCATTAGTAAACGCCATTAGTATGCTCCTCCTCCCATGAAATATAAGAACTCAACTGCATCGCCTTCATTTAACTTTGTTGTCTCAAAATCATCTCTCTCAACAAAATCATCATTAACAGTAACTGTTACATATTCCGGATTCTCAACATTCTCCTTAACGATAAGCTCTGCTACTGTAATTCCATCTTCATATTCCTTCTTGTTTCCTGCAACTGTAATCTTCATAACATTCCTCCCTGTAATTAAATCTCATTTCTTGCGCCGTTTATTATACTAATCCTTCAAATAATCCAAGCAGTGCATCCTTAGTTGTCTTTCCTGCAATTCTGCCTGTCTCAGCACCTTTGTTGAATGCAACAAATGTAGGTGCTGCCAATACTTCATATTTAGAAGCAAGCGATTCATCAAAGTTTACATTTACCTTGTAAACATTAAGCTTTCCCTCGTAATCATCTTCAATGTCTCCTACAACCCCTGCCATCATCTTGCATGGGATGCATGAATCTGAATAGAAATCCACAAGAACCGGAAGTTCTGACTTAAGAACCAGTTCTTCGAAATTCTCTGCATTAGCTCTGGCTGCCATAATCCCTCCTTTCCTTAATCCTCGTCTTCTACCTTTCTTACGATAAGAGTATATGTACCATCCTCATTAGCTGTAAGCTTTAATATCTGATGTCCCTCTTCCTTAATACTTCTTGGAACATTCTGAACAGGCTCACCGTCATTCATTCTGACTGCAAGAATCTGTCCGTCATCTAACTCCTCAATTGCTACCTTTGCCTTAACAAATGTTGTTGGGCAGACCACATCAGTAATATCTACTGTATCATCAATCTCAAAATCAGCCATTGTATGCCTCCTTAATCTTCTTATAGAATTCTTCTCTTCCAACTCTGTCGAGTGTGAACTTAAATCTTTCACTTGGCTTTGCGTTGTCTGCAAAGAACTGGATTGCTGCATCACAAACACGGAATAACTGTTCTTCATTTCTGATAAGCGGAAGTGGTGATTCACCCTTGCTTATAGAATTACCAAATGTTCCTGCAAATGAAATGATATATGCAGAAGGTGCGTCCCACGCATCTGTTGGACAGGATTTAGCGCATCTGCCGCAGTAATTACATTTGTCATAATCAACTGCAACCTTGCCATCCTGTATTGTGATTGCACCTGTACGACAGGCCTTCTCACATACACCACAGCCAATACATTTGTCTTCAATCCACTTAACATCAGCAGCGCCCTTGATACCAACATCATTCTCCTCTGCCTTAAGACAGTTGTTCTGACATCCTGTAACACCGAACTTGAACTTGTGTGGAAGCTCTCTTCCGAAGTATCTTTCGTCTAACTTAACTGCTATGTCATATGAATCTATGTTACCGCTAGGACATATTGTATTGCCCTGACAGGCTGTGACTGTACGCACTCTCGGACCACATACACCAGGTCTGCAGCCGCCCTCTGCAAGTTCTTCCTTAACAGCATCTATATCTTTAAGTTTAATAAACGGAATCTCAACGCCCTGTCTTGATGTAAGATGGACATGTCCGTCTCCATATTTGTCTGCAACTTCTGCAATCTTAATGAGATTCTCGGCTGTAAGATATCCACCTACAACCGCAAGACGAAGTGAGAAGTTATTCTTCTGCTTCTGTCTCATGAATCCACCCTTCTTAAGTGTTCCATAATCAACTTTCTCTGCCATAATATCCTCATTTCCGTGCCATGCACTATTCATTATCAGTAGACTCTAAGGCTGCTCTGAAATCTTCCTTAAGATCATCTATATCCTCTATTCCTACGCTGACTCTTATCAGATCGTCATACACTCCCGAAGCTTCCTTATCCTTATCGCTTAGATGAAGTGCTATAGTAGAAGCCGGATGTATAACAAGTGTCTTCGTATCTCCTATGTTAGAAACAATATTAGGAATCTTTAATGCATTTATAATCTTAAATGCTCTCTCCTTGCTTCCAACCCTGAATGTTATTATCGCACCATAGCCTTTAGTAAACTGCTTATCAGCCACTTCATGATACGGACTGCTCTCAAGTCCCGGATAATTAACTGTAATTCCTTCAAATGTGTCTAAGTATCTGGCAAGTTCATACGCATTAGAACAGTGTCTCTCCATTCTAAGCCCTAATGTCTCAAGTCCCAGATTATTAAGAAATGCATTCTGTGGTGAAAGACATCCTCCTGTGTTTCTGAATAATCCGTTACGAAGTTTAATTATATATGCCATTGGACCGAATTTCAAATATGGTTTAAGTCCCGGATACTTTTCTTTATCAAACTTGAACTTTCCATTAAAGGTAAGTATTCCGCTTATCGCATCACTGCTTCCATTAATGTACTTTGATGATGAATTAACTACCACATCAGCTCCAAGTGTAACAGGCTGTATAAGATATGGCGTTGATACCGTATTATCAACTATAAGCGGAATTCCATGTGCATGTGCAACATCCGCTACTGCCTTGATATCTGTTACATCAAGCTTGGGATTACCAATTGTCTCTGCAAATACAACTCTCGTCTTATCTGTTATAAGTTCCTCGAAGCATTCCGGCTTATTATCAGCCACATATTTAACTGTAATGCCAAAGCTTTCCAGGTCTTCAAACAGTTCAACAGTACCTCCATATAATCCACATGAAGCAACAACCTCATCACCCTGTCTTACAATATTGGCTATAGAATTAAATATTGCCGCCATTCCTGAAGAACACGCTACACTTGAAAAACCTTTCTCCAGTTTGGTAATTCTCTTTTCAAATGCTTCTATAGTTGGATTGTTGATTCTCGTATATGAGAATCCCATCGCCTTATTATCAAATATTCTCTCCAGTTCTTCTGCACTCTCATGCTTAAATGCACTTGACTGATATATAGGAACAAGTGTTGCTCCGTTAGGATAATCGTCAACGCCATCATGCAGCAGTGATGTGTTAAAACCACTCATATATTTCTCATCCTTTCATCTGTTATGCGATGAACATTCAATATTTAATGAACTGTCCATATATTAAACCCTTTTACCTAGTATGTCAATAGGTTATTTAAGAAAAAATATGACTGCCTGAATAATCTCAGGCAGTCATGAACTATTATTAACATTTACTATATAATATAACTGTCTATTCCCACATTAGAATTAACCAGATCTGCTATTGTAATATTGCCGAAGTAATCATTAACAAGCTTCTCAAAACCTTCCCACATCTGTAAAGTCTTACATTCTGCCGCCTTCGGACATCTGTTAGGCTTCTTCTCAAGACATGCAACCGGTGCAAGTGAACCTTCTGTTACAAGAAGTATACTAAGCACTGAATAATCCTCCGGATTGCGTGCAAGCTTATATCCGCCACCCTTTCCTCTTAGTGATATGAGGAACTCATTCTTGCTTAATGTTGCAACAATTGCTTCAAGATACTTCTCAGAAATATCCTGTCTTCTGGCAATATCCATAAGTGGAATATATTCTCCTGTATTATGTTCCGCAAGATCAATCATGACCCTGAGTGCATATCTTCCCTTTGTTGAAATCTTCATATATATAACCTCATTTCTTATAACACATTAATACTGTATGTTAAACATACTTTACCACAATGTTTGTATATTTTTCAAGTGTAAAATAAATTTATTTGACGGGAATGCTTGCCGCAACGCATAATTCTCCCCAGCCTCTGGCTGAATCAGGCCATACATTTCCCACCCGTGTTGCACCATTTATAAGGTATGCTTTAAGCTTTTCACCATACATATATTGGTCATTGCCCTTCACAATCCCCCATTCCATCAGCATAGCAGCTGCCCCCGTAACCATGGGTGTTGCAAAAGATGTCCCCGTGACAGTTTTCTCCTTATTTCCCGGAATTCTAATATTAACTCCCGGTGCTGTTATGTCAGGTTTTGCATACAACATAAGGCCGCTTTTTACATTAACTCCCCTGCCAGAAAATGTGGCCGCACTCCCCGGAGCACGCCCATTGGCACCAACACATATTGCCCGCCTCGAAGTCCCTGGTATTGTAAATGTGTACTCAGGCGACGGCCTTAAAAAACCTGTTGCACTGCTTAATGTCGAAACCGGAGGAAGCCACATATTAAAGAATCCATCCAACACATTTGCTGCGATAAATCTTATATTCCATATTCCAGAAGTAATATATCCGCTTGTTGCAACTATGGCTGCGTATATCTCTTCGCCCATATAGAATGGTCCCGGTCCATATGCCTTTGATATGACACGCATATTCTTAATGTTATGATGCACAACTCCCGCATTTCTGTCACTTATAACCAGATTCTCCCCTGTTGGTGCAATAAGTTCTATTCGTGCATTGTCCATTGCCCTTTTCCATATCTGTATACTTATCTGCGGCTCATAATCACCAATTGCAAGTTCTGCATCCAGTACATTTCCACTGATAAGCTGACCTGAATAATGTGTTCTGCCTTCTCCTTCATTGCCGACCCCTATACATATACTGCATCTGTATGTTGAACAGCAGTCATCTATAAACATTTCAAATATCGAACCACCCTCATGATTGCCATAAGTTCCGCCATAACTTATATTAACCACAACCGGCTGACTATATTCAATAGCTTTTCTTATGCAGTAATCAACGCCTCTCATAATCTGCGTTGTCCTTATGTATGCATTTCCCCCTGAATTTCCCAGCTTTACAATTAAAATGTCAGCATCAGAAGCAACACCGCTTCTTCCACATGCAATAACTGCAACTTCATTGCCATGTCCGGTTACATCTCTTGCCGGCAGTGTCTTTACAGCTCCATTCTTGTAATCCTCCAGTATACTGTTAATTTCCATATCAGAATATGTAATACCTGTTGTCTGATCCCATAACGCCTTAATTCTTGTATTCCCTGAGTCATCAAGAAATTCATTATTACCTATATCTATTCCCGAATCAATTACCGCTACAAGCACACCTTTTCCGGTCACGCCTCCATACTGGGTTTCTTCTGCTTTTGCAACATTAACACAGGCTTCTGACTTAGCTGCATACAATTCAAAGTATAATGCCTTAGGCTTTTCAATAAATATAATCTCTGGTTCTGTGGCAAGTGCTTCAATATTATAAATCGTTGTTCTTACAATCCAGTATCCACACAGAAGCTGCGTAAACTCTGCATTTGTATAAATGCTTCTAATCCTGTCCAGACTTCCAGCCGTCTTGACAATTATCTCCCACGTTCTGTCAGAGTCATCAAACCCTGCATCCATATCAGGTACCTGCTGCCTTATATCTTCACTTGTATCAGCACTAATCTGCAATAGATTCTCAATTCTAGGATTCACACATAATTCTCCGGTTAAGTTCACATAATATCTATGCTGACAACTGCAATAACATGAAAACAGCTGATGCATACGCACCAGCCGTTAATTAATTCAATATCATGTTTTCTTGATAAATTCTATACGACACTTAGGACACTTAATACTTATTCTGCCCTTTCCCTTAGGAACTCTTATCTTCTGTCCACAGCTTGGACACTTGAAAATTCTATGTGTCTTACTGTCCTTGATTCTTGCTCTTATCTTGTTAAACTTACTCATGAATTTATAATGAATCTTCATGTACTTCTGATTTTCAGCACTTCTTCTTGATATATTTCTTGAAAACATTCTGAAATATATGTACACAATACCAAGAAGTGCTACTGTATATATTACATTACTCCTTAAGAAGAAGGTAAGTATAATCAAAACAAGAACTACATATGATAAACATCTCGAAAGCTGGTCCATGCCATATCTTCCATACATAAATCTTGAAAAACTCTGCTTAAATCGGTTCATAAAAAACATTCCCTTTCTATATATTGAAGTAATTCACATCAACATACATATGGTAACATACAACCCGATAAAAGCAATTAAAAATGTATAAAATAAATATGATTGTTCTATATATTTTGTAATGACACCTGTTCAATATTCTTCTGTAATGTACCAATCAATTCCTCAATAACTATAGGTTTGGATAAGAAACCATTCATACCGCATTCCAGTGCTTTTTTTCTATCTTCATCAAAGGCATTGGCAGTCATGGCAAGAATAGTAATCCCAGCCAGTGCCGGATCATTCAGTGCACGGATCTGTTTGGTAGCCTCATATCCGTTCATTACAGGCATCTGAACATCCATCAGTACGAGATCATAATTACCCGGTGTCGAATTCTTAACCTTCTCCACCGCCTCAGCTCCATTTTCTGCAGTATCAACCACGAAGCCATACGCATTAAGAAGCTCCACCGCAATTTCACTGTTCAGTTCATTATCTTCCACAAGCAATATACGTTTGCCTCGGAAATCTGAACCCGCAGCCGGAAGGATTGTATCCTCTGCAATCTTCTCTGTATGGTGTTTCTCAGACTGAATCCGAAATGGCAGACAGACAATAAATTCAGTACCTTTACCCTGTTCTGTCTGAACATCAATCGTTCCGCCCATCATATCCACAATATTCTTGGTAATAGCCATGCCAAGCCCAGTCCCCTGAGTCCTGCTGACTGTGGAAGTACGCTCTCTCTCAAAAGGAGAAAAAATCCTCTTTACAAATTCCGGACTCATGCCTATTCCGTTATCCTTTACCCGGATCTCGTACATTTCACTGCCCTTTACTGTCCCCGGGAACTGCTTCAACCGTACAGAAACAGTTCCTCCTGCAGGAGTAAACTTAACTGCATTCGACAAAAGGTTTAAAAGCACCTGATTCAGTCGTGTCTTATCACAATAGACATCCTCATCTGTCACATCCATGACATCCATATAAAGATCCAGCTGCTTTGCATGGATCTGCCCACTGATGATGGTCTTCAAATCATGAAGTACATCCGACAGATTGACCTCCGTTTCTTCCAAATGGATTTTTCCACTCTCGATACGGCTCATATCCAATATATCATTAATCAGTGAGAGGAGATGGTTGCTGGATGAAAGAATCTTGTCCAGATAATCCCGGACTCTTTTCTGATCATCAATATTACTTACCGCCAGTGTTGTAAAACCGATAATCGCATTCATTGGTGTCCTGATATCGTGAGACATATTGGAAAGGAAAGTACTCTTTGCCCGGTTTGCTGTCTCTGCAGCACGTACTGCCTCTGAAAGTGCCTGATTCATTTTCCAGTCAGCAGTACGGTCTGACATAACCAGAATAAATTTCTTTTTCCCGTTTATCTCACAGCACATCGCAATATTATGAAACCAGCGTTTTTCCCCTGTTTTCAGATGAACATATTCGAAATCTCCTTCTTTCTGTTCATGAACCTGAATTCCTTCCAGATAATTTTTCTCTGTATCTCCCTGTTCTGCCATATGCAGTTTTGCCAGAATACTACTATCCTTACGAATCTGTTCTACCGTAATGCCCAGCAGTTTTTCCACATTCGGACTGATGTAATCTGCCTGATATGTTTTTGCATCCAGCATCAGGAAAACATCATCCACATTCATTGAAAGCTTTTGAAACAGCTCATCCCGGTACAGAATCTCCGTATCTTTTTTCCTTAAGTTTGTCCTGCTTTTTTGAACAATCAGGCTTATAAGGAATGCGGCAATACAGAACACAATCGCACTAACTAGAAGTATCGTACTGCGCTGCAGGCTGTTCATACTGGCATTGACAATATCCGCCTGTACAAGTCCTAAGAACATCCAGTCCTGGATATCCGATTTTTCATAGACCAGATAGTAGTTCCTTCCATCCAGATTTAGGAGCATCGCATCGGTACATCCTGTTTTAAACTTCTCCGAAAGCTCATTGATTTCTTTTTCAGACATATCAGAGTGCTCTCGCAGAACGCCAAAGAAATTATACACATTACCCCATGATGCAGACGAATGATTTACCACAACACGTCCATCCGGATGAACAACAAAACTCTGAGCATTTCCATTAAAAACAGAAATATCCAGTACATTTACGATATCAGAGTTTTCATAGGCAATGGCAATCGCATCATATTCAAATCCCTGATAAATTCCATGAGCCTTAGGAGTGGCAAAAACAAGCAGCTGGGATTTTCCGGGAACTGCTGCATTTGCAATAACATCATTTCCCTGCCTGATTTCCTCTTCAATATTTTCCTGTAATCCAAGATACCCGGTGTTGCCTGTTACAACCTTATAGTTTCCTTCAGCTGACAGAAAATAAAATTCTACAAAGCCTGCATATTCCTGCGCTTTCTTTATATAGTCACGGATTTCGTCCTCACTTGAGGTATTCTGCAGATTCTCACCCCACATATGAAGATAAGTCAGATTCTTATCTGTAAGTTCCCGTAGCATGTTATCAGACTGATGAAAAACTTCCGTCAGATGAGAAACGCTTTCCTCATAAACAGTTTTCGATATAAATCCAAAATATTGGAAAACCAGCAATACAACACACGCAAAAACAGCTAGATATGCCGCTATACTAAATCGTTTTCTCATGCCAGTTCTCTTTCTGTCTTTATTATGATTCTTAATTTCCATACTTCTCACCTCAGAGTCATGTAGTCCTCAGGCTCTGCAAGAACGGCATTACCATCTGATACAGCTCCTGTCCAGGCATCTTCCACAGCAGTATCTTCTTCATCAAACACAATATTCTCATCTGCCGGATAAGCTTTCATGTGTTTTGGTATCGCAAGACAGATTACTGTAAAAGTATCATTGTCCTGAACTTTCTTTCCGTCCTTTGTAATTTTACTCAATGTATAACCATCATCTGTTTCTTTGACTTCTACAGAAATGCCACTAAACACAGGCAGTGAGCCACGGTTAAATGGGATGAAACCGCCTTCATAGCCTTCTACAAAGTTTTTAACAGTCTCTTTCAGCTCAGCTCCACTCATCTTGCTGCTGTAGGCTGAAAGACAATTTGGCATGATCATGCTTCCCGCCATTTTGAGTGTATAACGGGCTTTCAGCACATTTCCCGTAAAGCTGTTTCCGGTTGCTATCAGCACATCTGTCCCATAGATGCCACGCAGAGTGTTGGCCATAACCGAATATGCCGCATTTCCACCGTTGCTATGAAAACGATTGGAATAAGACTTCTGTGAATCCAATATTACTTTCTCAGGAATGGATTTCTCCTCAAGAAGCTGAGAATTAAATGACTGATAAGCCTGCTCTGCATCATATTCTCCTGAAATCATTCTCGAAACCACATTCTTGGAAACAGAGAAAAAGTCATTTGACGCAATGCGGATATACATATGGTTTTCTTCTATCACAGGTTTCACATCTTTCAGATATTCCGTAAGCTTAAGATTCACATCCTGACTGTAGCTTAACAGATCCTGTCCATCACTAATAATCCGGTTCTGTGCATCCTCTGAAAGCATTGTGTTCAGCACCTTCATTGCTTTCTTCCGGCGTGTTTCATCCTGAGTCAGGTCACGGTTTAAAGCCACCTGAAAATATGGTGTAGTCATAAGCCACTTTTCACCATTCTTCTGAAAGAATGGAAGAAATGTTGTGTTAATCCCCTGATTCTGAAACATTTTTACTCCAGAAGAGCTTCCAAAGTACATGGCAAGCTTTCCACTTTGATACATCTCAACTATATCATCATAATTCATATCCAGATCATCCGGGCTCAGACCAGTATCCTGGATAAATTGCTCCATGCGTTCAAAAGCCTCAGGCCAGATAGTACTGTCCAGACCTTCTCTCTTTTCATTATCAGGATCACTGTAGGCAGTACGCCACTTGCGTCCATCTACAGAAGACAACTCTGATGCTGACAGACCCTGCAGTGTTTCCATACAGGTATAATCATAATAATAGTCTGCAGTAAACCCACGGATTCCCACTTTGTCAAATGCCTGGCAGGCAGAAACAAAGCTTTCATAATCTGTTGGGAGAGGGATATCATACTTTTCAAAAAGATCTTTGTTAACTACAAAACCGTGTGCATCCGCACACACTGGAATCCAGTTTACGCTTCCATCCTCATTCATAAAATTGCTAAGGTAGCTGTCATAGACCGCACCTGCTGCATTGGTTGTAGAAAGATCCATAAGACTGTCTTTTAGGGGACTCGCATCATGCAGTGAAAAACGACAACAAGTTATAATATCCGGCAATCCACCGTTTTCCTTAAGAAACTTGTAGAAATCCAGATTATTATTTCCTACTACAAATTCAACATTGATATCCGGAAGCTGTTCCTGAATATATGGTGCATATTTTTCATACAGGCTTGTGCTCCATAAGTACACCGTAATTGTTTCCCCATCTTCTTTTTCTGCACTTTTGCCGCCACAGCCTGACAAAAGTGATATAGCTGTCACCATTACCAGAAAAACCAGCAAAACTCTGTTACATTTTTTCTTTTTCATTATGAATTCTCCTCTGAGTTTCCTTTGCATTTTTCTACGCCGTAAAAAAAACCTATGACTACTGCCATAGGTCTTATTTCTGATTGAATAATAGCTCCTGTCACATACAATTATCCTGCTGCTTTCGGCATATTAATATTCCATGTACTCTTCCCCATCGAGGTTCTTCCAGTAGAACTTATCGTCCAGTATCATATAACTGTGTTCTGAGTTTTCTTTAGGAATTGAAACTGAACCAGGATTCATGTATATGTAATTATCTCTCTTCTCACACTTAGGTACATGTGTATGTCCGCAAAGTAGAATATCGCCTTCCTTTAATGCAGGTATATTCTTCTCATCAAGCTTGTGTCCATGTGCAAGAACGATTGATCTGTCATTGAAATTAAGATATGCCTGCTCTGCAAGTACATTAAAGTCAAGCACCATCTGGTCAACCTCTGTATCACAATTACCTCTTACGCATATAATCTCATTGCGTAAAGGATTGAGCATTGCAATAACCTCCTTAGGTGCATATTCCTTAGGCAGGTCATTTCTCGGGCCATGGTAGAGTATATCACCTAAAAGAACGAGTCTGTCTGGCTTCTCTGCTTCATATCTTTCAAGCAGCTTTCTGCAATAATATGCAGAACCGTGTATATCTGATGCAATCATTATCTTCTTCATATTCTGTCCTTTCCTTATGTAAACCGATTCTTGATTATCTTGCAAGCTTATTAAATGTTGGCACTTTATAATGTGAAGCATTACTTAAAAACTGAGATAAAGTATTAGGAACCTTGTATGTATCAAGTACCTTCTTCATAAAAGCAATTGATCTTTTCTTATACTTCATACTTCGTAATACTGTTACTGCGGCTCCATCATCATACCCCCTTGCAAACTGCTTTGCATATCTTGCAAATTTAGTTTTATCAAGTTCAGGAATGTTAAAATAATTCTGGAATATCTCCATTGCCTCAATAATTCTCGTATTATCAAAATCAAGTTCTACTGCAGGTCTTTTCACCTCTATATTACCAATATGACATACAGACTGCTTACACACGTTAGAATACAGGCTTATACTATCAGACTTAACATTCGTAAGCGAATATTTGTTATACAGGTGTATTCCGGTAAACATTCCGCTTGAATTATCCTCTCCAAAGAAATAATTCAGTAAAAGCTCTGTAATATCTCCCTGCGCATCTGATTTCTTAATATACATGCCTCTTCCAACACGGATTATCTCACCCTCGTCAGAGAGTCTTTCGACCGCCCGGAAGAATGCTTCCTGATTCATCCGCACAAATCCATGCTCATACATATCATTAGCCGACACAATTGTGCCATCTGCCACATTATCAAAGTAATCTAATATCTTATCTCTATTCTTCATAATTCTTTAGCATAGTGAAGTTATTACACTTCTTCAAGATTGATTGTCTCTGTTTCTTCTGTATCATCAGCAGATTCTTCCTTTTCAGTTTCTTCTGCTTCTTCCTTATCTGTATTTGTATCAGATGCTTCTGGTTTTTTCTGCTCATTATCAGATACTTTTCCATTAATTACCTTGACTTCAACCTCAACGTCTCCGTCTTTCTCATCAAATATAACATCATCATCAAAATCATCCTCTGATGCGAGGCAGTCATCCTCATCAACAAAATCAGGATCTTCCTCATCTTCTTCATCGACATAGAAATTAACAGGAATTACTTCTACATTACTGCATACAGCCTTACCAATAATATATACTGTGTGGATTCCTTCTTCGTCAACATTATCAACAAGATTCTTAACACCAGCTATCTTTCTTGAAATATCACATGTTGCATTGACACCTTCTGGAAGAATGATAGTTACTGAACTTGCATTACTTGAGAAATTAATATATACATCCTTCTCAAACACTGCAAGACCGAGGTCAAGTACTGTCTTAGAGGCCACTGCTTTAAGCTCGCAGCCAGCAAATACCTCATCTTCAACCTCTATAACCTTCTTCTCTCCGATAGCATTATACTTACGGATTTCATCATCAAAACTATCATTCTCTTCTTTAGCGAATCTTTCCTTAGTCTGCTTGAACTTATCAAAAGCAACCTTGCCTGCTACAGCAGCAGCGCCCACTCCTAAAACAACCTTAGCCAATCCATGTTTCTTTGCCATAGTATTATCCTCCAATTCACGCATTATAATGCAATCTACTCTTTAAATTTAATCACCACAAAATCTTGTTTTAGTATATCATACTCCCTATACAAAAATCAACGCGAATAGACACATCCGCAATAATTCTGCCTGTATAAATTATACTCATGTGATAGTTCAATAGAACGCTTATATCCCTCTTTTTTCTTAAAATCTGATAAAAGATATGGCATATCATATTCCTCTGAAAGCTTTAAACCTATTTCATTAAGCTTGACGCTGTTCTTTAGAGGGCTTATTGTAAGCGTTGTCGTAAAATAATCAAATCCACCAGCCTTTGCAGTTTCACAGGTCTTTTTAAGCCGCAGCTCATAACAACGGAAGCATCTCTCCCCGCCTTCCCTGCACTGTTCATATCCTTTAGCTATGTCATAGAATTCCTTAGTATCATAATCGCCTTCTATGAAGGAAACCTTATACTTTGCCGGAAATTCACTGATGAATCTCTTCTGTTCCTCTACTCTCTTCCTATACTCTTCTTCTGCTGATATGTTCGGATTGTAGTAGAATACAGTTATATGGAAATAATCAGAAAGATACTCTATGCAATGGCTGCTGCACGGTGCACAGCAGCTGTGAAGCAGCAGTGTTGGTACAATTCCGTCTTTCTGGAAGCCCGCTATCTTCTTATCAAGTTCTTTCTGAAAATTTCTCTGTTCAAAAGGTATTCCCATATTACTTAACCTGTCCTGTTATCTCTTCTAACGCAGCGTAAAGCTTTTCCATCTGCTCATCAGTTCCTATTGTAATTCTTAAGTAATTATCAATAAGTGGCTGGTTAAAATATCTGACAAATATGTTCTTTTCTTTAAGTTTTTCAAATATTTCCTTAGCCGGAACACTCTTGTGTGTTGCAAATATAAAGTTAGCCTTAGAGTCAGGGAATGAGAAGCCTAACTGTGAAAGTCTTTCCTTAGCATTCTCTCTGGTCTTAACTATCTTACCCACGCACTCTTCAAAGTATTCCTTATCATTGACAGACTCAATGCCATAGCTTATTGAAGTTCTGTTCATTGTGTATGAATTGAATGAGAATTTGACATCATTAAGAGCCTTTATAAGCTCAGGATTACCAAAGCAGTAACCTATTCTCATACCAGCCATTGAACGTGACTTAGAAAATGTCTGGACAACCAGCACATTTTCATACTTATTGACAAGCTCCATTGCTGACTTTCCGCCAAAATCAATATATGCCTCATCAACAATAACAACTACATCCTGATTATGTTTAATAATATCCTCAACCTTATCAAGTTCCATATAAAGTGCTGTAGGAGCATTAGGGTTAGGGAATACCACTCCGCCATTCTCCTTGTAATAATCTTCTGGAATTATATTAAAATCCTTATCAAGCGGCTGCTTCTCATATGGAATTCTGTAAAGGTCAGCCCATACACTGTAGAATGAATATGAGATATCAGGAAACAGTATTGGCTTGTCAGAATTAAAGAATGTCAGGAAGCACATTGACAATACATCATCAGAGCCAACTCCGACGAACACCTGATTATCATTCATTCCGTAATAAGCTGCAATTGCATGTACAAGGTCTGTAACCTCAGGGTCCGGATAAAGCCTTAAATCGCTGATATTCATTCTCTCTGCTGCCTCAAGCACCTTAGGTGTTGGAGGATATGGATTCTCGTTGGTATTAAGCTTTACAACATCTTTAACCTTAGGCTGCTCTCCCGGCACATATGGCTCAACTCTTCTGATATTCTTCTCCCATGTCTTCATATATAAGTCCTCTTCTTTCACAAATAATTATAACCCCATCTCTTTAGCAACTTCTGCAAAATGTGGTAATGAATTAACAATTGTCTCATAAGATACACAGTATGCAATTCTAACATATCCAGGGCATCCAAATGATGACGCAGGAACCATAAGGATATTGTGCTTCTTGGCTGCCTCACAGAAAACAGTTTCATCTTCAACAGGCGACTTTACGAAAAGATAGAAAGCTCCCTCTGGCTTTACACATTCAAAGCCTAACTTTGTGAGTCCTTCGTATATTACCTTTCTGTTCTTGTCATATGCTTCAAGGTTAACCTGTGCATCAACACATTTTGCAACAACTCTCTGCATAAGTGAAGGTGCATTAACGAATCCTAAAATTCTTGTAGCTACAGAAGCTGCTGACTTAACATCTTCTGAATCTGTAACCTCATCAGGAATAACAAGATATCCGATTCGCTCACCTGGAAGTGAAAGCGACTTACTGTATGAATAACCAACAATAGTATTGTCGTAATATTTAGTAAGATATGGAACATCAACACCGTCATAAGCTAACTCTCTGTATGGTTCATCTGCTATTAAGTAAATCTCTGTTCCGTACTCCTTCTGCTTCTTATCCATAATAGCAGCCATCTTCTTTATAGTATCCTCTGAATATACAACACCTGTCGGGTTATTAGGATTATTAACGATAACAGCTCTTGTCTTAGGTGTTATCTTTGCTTCAAACTCGTCAAGCTTAGGCTGGAAATCCACAGTATTAGGTGAAACAACCACTAATTTTCCGCCAAAATTGCTTACATAATTCCTGTATTCACCAAAGAATGGAGCAAATGTCATAACCTCTTCGCCCGGATTAAGTAATGTCTTGAATATTGTATTAAGCCCGCCTGCTGCTCCAACAGTCATTACAATATTAGTATGGTTAAAATGTGTCCCGAATCTTCTATTAAGTGACTCAGCTATAGTCTGTCTCACATCCTCATATCCTGCATTACTCATATAGCCATGTATAAATGTTGATTCTTCATTATCTACTATATCCTTAACTGCTTCATTAACCTCTGCAGGTGCTGGAACATTAGGGTTACCAAGTGAGAAATCATACACATTTTCTGCTCCGTATAACTTGGCAAGTCTGTTGCCTTCCTCGAACATTGCACGGATTACCGAACTGTTTTTTACTAAAGAAACCATTGAATCAGCTATCATTGTTTATATCCTCCAAAAAAAATATGACTACATTATAATCAAAATCATTTGATTTTACAACTTTCAATAGATGTAATCATATGTTATTATTTAGATTAGTATTTCATTAATTCCAGCTGGGGGGGAAGAATATTATGTCTAAAACTCTTTATTCAGTATACAGATATATTGTTTTAGGTCTGTTTCTTATTATTAACATATGGCTGTTTCTGCTAAGCATTTTCAGTACGAGCAGACTGACATCTGATGCAAGTGAACACACTTATTACACAGGAGACCATGTATGGCTTCATATAATCATACTTGTAGTTCTTATTGCTGCAGTCTTTTATCTTGTGAGAAATAACATTTTCACCAGAATTAACAGTTATCTTTCCAATAACGAGAAAACATTTATACGAATCCGCAATATATGTCTTATTATAATTGGTATAAGCGGTGCTGCCTGGGTTCTGCTTACGCAGAGTAATGCAGGCGCTGACCAGTATTATGTACTTGATGCTGCAAGAGGACTTAGAAACGGTGATTATTCGGCATTCCGGTACAATGGCTATATAGCAAAATACACTAACCAGATTGGGCTTCTGTTCATTGAATACATTATAGGTTTCATAGTTGGTGACTATAATTACTTATTCTGGCAGCTTCTTAATGTTGTGATGATTGTATTCACTTACAAGATGTTTTCTGACATACTTGGGATTTTAAAGCTTCCGCGGATTGCAAGCCTGTCCACTATTATACTGGGAATTCTGTTTTTCCCATGGACTCTCTACAGCGTATTCATATATGGCAATGTTGCAGGATTATTCTTTGCCACTTCCGCTTTCAAATACACAATGCTTTTTATTGACAGCCTTAAAGAATTTAACAGCTTTAAGATTTCATATATTGTTATAAGTGCTGTTTCCATGATGTTAAGCGTTATGGTTAAGAATAATTATCTTATATTCATGATTGCGCTCATAATCTATACGGTTGCAGAAGCACTAAGACACAGAAATATACAGATTATTCTTGTTACATGTGCCGTAATTGCAGGATTTGCAATTCAGGCCATTGTTCCAAAGCTTGTTATCGAAAAGATTTCCGGCTGCAATCTTGGAAGCGGTGCTTCAAGCTGGACATGGATTGCAATGGGACTTCACCCATCTGATGGCAATGTTTATGCAGACGGCTGGTACAGCGGGCGTATTGCTGCATTTTACGAGAATAACGATTACGATACTAAGAAAGAAGCTGAGGTTTCTAAAGCAGAGATTAAAGGTTATATTGACACATATAAAAACGACCACAAAGCATTTACATCATTTCTTTCGAAGAAAGTTGCCTCTCAGTGGAATAACCCTGAATTCCAGTGTTTCTGGATAACCAATGTCCGCAGCAGTGATATTGAGAAAAGCCCTGTTATCTCGGATATTCTTTCACTAAAGGGAAGTTCAACATTTATCGCATTTCTTAATATAATGCAGAGTATTATTTTATTTGGAAGTATGCTTTATGCTGTGAATACACTTATTGAAGGTACTTTCGCAGGTGCTGCTGTGCTTCCGCTTACTTTTATAGGCGGTTTCATATTCCACCTGTTCTGGGAAGGCAAATGCCAGTACACGCTTCCTTATTTCATGCTGTTACTGCCTCTTAGTATTATTGGTTTTTACAGCATGGCAAAGAAACTGTCCTCAGTCTCAAAGAAGTATTTATACAAATGTGGTGTATTCGCTGTAATTCTTTTATTCATAGCAATTATATTCAACCGTTTTATTATTCTTAATCAGGATAATAAGAGTTACAGGCAATACAGGGAATACACTATTGAACAGCAAAAACTTTAACGGGAGGTTTTTATGAACAGACCTGATTGTTTATATATTGTAATTCCATGCTACAATGAGGAACAGGTTCTGCCTGTTACTTCAGGCATGTTTCTTGATGAACTTAACCATCTTATCAAAGCCGGCAAAATCAATTCTGACAGCAGAATAATGTTTGTCAATGATGGAAGTTCTGACAGTACATGGGATATAATTACGGATTTATCAAAGAAGGATGAACATTTCATCGGAATAAGCCAGAGCCGCAACCGCGGACACCAGAGCAGTGTGCTTGCCGGTCTTATGGAAGCTTCCCAGTATGCTGATATGACTATATCTATAGATTGCGACGGACAGGATGATATTCATGCAATGGAAGATATGGTTGACGCTTACCACGATGGCTGTGATATCGTCTATGGTGTAAGAAATGACCGTTCAACAGATACATTTTTTAAAAGAAACACAGCCAAAGGCTTCTATAAAATCATGGCAAAGCTTGGCGCAGAAACTGTATATAACCATGCCGATTACAGGCTTTTATCAAAGCGTGTGATTAATGAACTGGCACAATTCAAAGAAACTAATCTGTACCTTCGTGGGCTTATCCCGCTTGTCGGTTTTAAAAGTACAAGCGTATATTATTCAAGAAGCGAACGACTTGCCGGAAAGTCCCACTATCCTTTCAGCAAAATGCTTAACCTTGCATTAAACGGCATAACAAGCCTTAGTGTAAAACCACTCCGTCTTGTTATGTCACTTGGTATTATCGTTTCAATCCTCAGTTTCATCGGTGTTATATGGGCTGTCGTTGACAACCTGCTCGGCAACACAGTAACCGGCTGGGCAAGTACAGTATGTATCGTATGCTTCATGGGCGGAATACAGCTTATGTGCCTCGGGGTTATCGGGGAATACATCGGGAAGATATATATGGAGGTCAAGAATAGACCCAGGTTTATTATCAGTGAGAGGACTTATCAGGGCAATGAAGATGAAAATCAGTAATAAAAGCGCGGCATATAATCCAAGACTGATGTAGATTCATTATACATGCCTGATGAGTGATACCATAGACTTATTTCCTATAAAACATTCATATATGTGTTTCTTATAGGCAGATTATGGGTTCATCTATTAAAATAAACGTGAATTAATTATGTAACTACCTATAAAAAGTCGTTTATAAAACTTCTTATAGGTAGTTTTTTGCTTTCGGAAATACTCTTTGATGAAACCAGTGGGAATTTTGCCTATAAAAATGAGATTATGATAAGTCTTATAGGACAGAACTAAGAGGGAACATTATTTATTAGCATGGTTATGTTGAAATATATGAGATACTACCTATAAGTGAGTATATAACATATTTCTTATAGGACACAGCCACTACGCTATCAGGACGGGTACAATCAGATTAAATACCAGCACCATCAGTATGTCTGATAGATAAATGTTTCTATAGGCTGCCAATGTTATTATTATTCTTATGGCTATTATTATCGCAGTCATTACTGCACATGGTTTTATTTTCTTTTTTGTTATGAATATCCATAGCTGCATCCTGTCTATCGGCATGTTTTTCAGCAGTTCTCTTGTTGTTATTCTTTTTCTGTTAGTGCTGTATGCTTCCTGATAAGATTTGTATTTCATGACCATATATGTCACGCCAAGAATGTAAAACATGTACCCAATCAGAACAACCTTCATGTCATTGTTCAAATCACTGAAATCTATCATTTTATTAGGTGCACATGCTAATATTCCTGATATTATGAAGAAAAATATGGCCAGAAACTTCTCTCCTACATTATCCGGAAACCATGTATTTTCTTCTTTAAAGAACTTTTCTAATTTTTCCTGCTGTTTGATATCTGTTATGATAGTCATTTTCTCCTCTTTCCTGTGCTGTTCTCACACTGTGCATTCAATACTTTCGCTGAACTTTCCCAGTCTGCCGCCCTCCATAACTGCCACATAATCCGTATTCTTCATAATCTCTGTCATGTCATGTGTTATCATAATCACACAGCATTCCTGTGCTATAAGTTCTCTTAACATGTCAAATAATTCTATCTTAAACACTGCATCCATGCCTGCTGTTGCTTCATCAAGAAGATACAGCCTGCTGTGATGTGCTATTGCAAACGCAAGCTGGAACTTCATACGCTCACCTCTTGACATACGCCACAATGTCGTTGCAGTGCTGACATTCATCTTTTTCATACATTCATTAAACAGTTCCACATCAAAATCATCATACACAAGTCCCAGTATGTCAGCATTCTGCTTTCCAGTACGGTTCTCGAAGAATACATTATCCTCTGACACCAGCCCGGTGATTTCCATTGCTTTTGCATGATTTCCAGCAAGCTCGTAACCGGACAGCTTTATGCTGCCTGTATATCTTTTTTTCTCTGTTAAAATGTAGTTAAACAATGTCGTTTTTCCTGCTCCGTTCTTTCCTGTGACCGCATATATGTAGCCGTTTTCCAGTGTCATACTGACATTCTTAAGCTTAAATCCAAAGCCTTTTCCTGTTACATCTTTAAACTCCAATGCAATATTGTCCATTTCTATTTCTCCTCATACAAAGTGCGAATCATATCCACTAAATCATCACAGGAAAGCCCTGCATTTTTTGCTTCATATATGATTTCCTGAGTTCTCTTTTCTATCATCATAAGCTGCTTTTCTTTCAGATAATCTGTGTTGTATTCACACACATAGAATCCTTTTCCTGCAACCGAGCGGATAAGCCCCTCTTTTTCAAGTTCTTCATAAGCCCTCTTGGTTGTTATCACACTAACCTGCAGGTCTGCTGCCAATGCCCTTATTGAAGGAAGTGCCTCGCCGGATTTCAGTTCTCCGGTTATTATCGCATTCTTAAGCTGCATTATTATCTGCTCGTATATTGCAAGCGTTCCCTGTGGCAGGATATTTATATTAATGCTCATAAAACCACCTCTTCATAAACTGCCGCTGACTTAAGCTTTCTTTTTACCTGCCTTGCATAACCTATGCATACTGGAAACTCTATAAGCACCATTATTGAATATAAAAAACGTTCTTCAATAACCGGCGTAAATGAACTCATTAATATATCAAACTGCCAGCAGTCAGTAATTGTACATATAATTATAAGTGCCATAACATATGATAACAATCCATCTTTTTTGCCATATGGAAGCAGCGTGCTGATTATAAATGCATTTATAGTAATATATATAAATACAGACGCACTGAATCTTACTGCCATCATCATAAATATATTGCCAATCGTCAGTATCAGCATGTGTACTGCCACTCTGAAGATATAAGAGTTTCTCACCAACTTTTCACGCTCATTGGTTGTAAGCGGGCATACATAATACATTGTTCTTAATTCGGCAGGGTGTGTGAATATTGAAAGACAGCAGATAGCAAGAGATATAAAATACCCTGAAGCAATTACTAATCGAGCCAATCCGGCTGTTTTAATAATCTGTGCCACAAATATAAGCTGTACCGCTAAAAAATTAAATATTGCTGAATTTCCGTGTTCATATGATGCCTTGAAATTCTCCCAATGCCATCCATATATATAATCCCTCATTAAGTATTTCATATTACACTTTCACCTCTTTTACTGTAATGATACATGAATTCTTCCAGTGTCGGAACTGTTACCGTAAGTGCACCATCATACTTTGAATATCCATGATTGACTACAAGTGCTTTAGTTCCGTATTTCCTGTCCTCTGCATGTATGATGTCTTCCTGCTTAAGAAGTTTCACTTTATAGGTTTCTCCTGATATTATCCTGTACTTATCCCTGAAGCTTTCTATATCTCCTGAATATACAAGTTCTCCCTTATCAAGATATATAAGATAATCTGCAATCCTGTCTAATTCATCCAGTATATGTGATGCAATAATCACACTTTTCTTACCGCTTTCCATAAACTGCATAATCACATTCAGGAAATCCTGTTTAAAATCAGGATCAAAATTAGCTGTCGGTTCATCAAGTATCAGATACTTTGGGTCTGTTGATAATGCAAATGCAAACTGTGCCTTTATCTTCTGTCCCTTCGATAATTTTCCAAACTTTATCTTTCTATCAAGTCCAAACCGTTCAAGATACTCCATGTAGATGCTTTCGTCATATCTGCTGTAAAACCTGCCATAACATCTTCCATTCTCTAAAAGTGAAAGTTCTGAATTCATAAGTTCATTGACTGGTACTATTCCTGTAATATCACGGATTCTCTTCTCGCTTTCCGCTTCCTGATAATTCAATCCATCAATTACAACCGTTCCATCGTCCGGTCTGCAAAGCCCCAGTATCATCTTAATAAGAGTAGTCTTTCCTGACGCATTCTGCCCCACAAGTGCACATATGTATCCATCAGGAATCTCTATTGAGATGTCCTTCAGTCTGAAACTTCCTAATCTCTTATTAACTCCACTCAAAGAAATCATTCTTCTGCCTCCCCAAAACACAGTCTTACACATAACAGCTATACACCTGATATACTATTTTTGTGCATACACTGTATATATACATATATACAGTGTATGCACACATTTGTCAAGCAGTTCTTGCTTTATTTATATTTATGTGTTTATTTCCGCTTCCGTCCTATAAGAATCCTCATACCTGTTGATTTATAGGTAACTTTTCATATAATTCACGCTTTTTCAGCCCGTAAATACCTTTTTCTCATGACTGAACCTATAAGAATCATTATTTGAACTAATTTATAGGAGTTTTTCTATCAATTTCAGCAAAAATTCTTCTTCAAAGCAAAAAAATACCTATAAGAAGTCAATTCAAAGACTCCTTATAGGTATTTTCATCATTATTTTATATCTATCTTAATAGTCAAGTTTGTAATTCACCTATAAATCACACACTTTACATCATTTTATAGGTAAGCGCTGAGGCATTCCAGACCTATGCAACCCTCTGACGCATCATAGCATTCAGCACTCATGCAGCAAGAATCACTACTTCACGCCATCTTATAAGCTTTCATCATTCCACACCATCAATAAATCTGGCAACAAAGCTTAATGCTGCTCCAAGCCCTGATTTTCCGCCGCCATCATCTGATATTTTTAAATAATCCGCATCTGTATCAAAGGAATAATCATTAACAAGACGTTCTTTAATACTATTATCATATTGCTTAAGATATGGTGCAACTGTTCCGCCAAGAACAATATCACAGTCCATCATCGTGTATATGTTATTAATTCCAAGAGCCAGATTGTCCATATATTCATCTAACACATTGGAATTATTCTTATTTCCCTGCGCTGCCAGTTCAAAGAAATTGTCAAGTGTCATATCAAGCTCTGATGATAATACCTTTTCTGAAACATATGCTTCAAAACAGCCCTTCTTACCACACAGGCACTGCTTTCCTCCAGGGTGAATAACCATATGTCCGAATTCGCCACCACGGTTATGAACACCATTTCTGATTGCGGAAGCGTTAATATATGCACCTCCGACACCTTCACCAAGCATAATATATATTTTTTCATCTTCAGGCTTTCCATTAAACCAGTGGTCTGCGTATGCCTCTGCCCTCGCATCGTTCATCACTACGACCGGATAATCAATAGCTGATATAAGCCTTGTAAAATCATAGTTCTTAGCTTTTAATGGTGGTGCTGAGATAAGAATCTGCTTTTCATCATCAAGTATTCCCGGAACTGTAATGCCAACTCCCAGAATGTCATCTGCGTCTGCTCCAACATAATCCGCTGCATGTCTTACCGCATCAGTAAGCTTCTCAATATATGCGCTGCTTTTACTAAAATGTGCTTTAACATCCATACTGTATATAATCTGACCTTTAAGTCCGACTACATCTACATTAATATAGTCAGCTTTGATATTCACGCTGATGGCTTTTCTTGCATTATTACTAATAGTAATTGCCTGTGCCCTTCTTCCACCTGTTGAAGTGAAATTGCCAACATATTCTATAAGTCCATCTTCCATGAGCATCTTAAGATTCTGATTTACTGTCGGCAGCGACAGACCTAACCGGTCTGCTATCTCCTGCCTTGATATCTTATCTGAATTATATATCAGTCTGAATATACGGTTTTTATTAAGTTTTTTTACATCCGTGTTTGTTAGTTTCTGTGATGAATCCATCCATTACCTCTCGCTTAATCCCGGTTAACCTGTATGTCAGTTACATTACTCGCCAAATACAGCGATATAATCTTTCTTGAACTTCTCAATTCCTGCATCTGTAAGTGGATGGTGAACCATCTGCTCGATTACCTTATATGGTACTGTTGCAATATCAGCTCCTGCAAGTGCACAGTCTGTAATATGTATTGGATTTCTTACACTTGCACAGATAATCTCTGTCTTAAGATCATAGTTTGCAAATATATCTGCAATATCCTGAATAAGATTAATTCCAGGCTGTGATATGTCATCAAGTCTTCCAAGGAAAGGAGACACATATGCTGCACCTGCTCTTGCAGCTAAAAGTGCCTGATTAGCTGAGAATATTAATGTAACATTAACCTTTATTCCCTCAGATGATAACACTTTAGTAGCCTTAAGACCTTCAACTGTCATAGGAATCTTAACAACCATGTTAGGATGGATTGCTGCAATCTCCCTTCCCTCTTTAATCATTCCTTCTGCATCCTCTGTAGTAGCCTTAACCTCGCCACTTATAGGTCCGTCAACAATAGATGTAATCTCCTTTATAACTTCCTTGAAATCTCTTCCTTCTTTGGCAATAAGAGATGGATTAGTAGTTACTCCACAGATAACTCCCATGTCATTAGCCTTACGGATATCCTCAACATTTGCAGTATCAATAAAAAACTTCATTATAAAATTCTCCTCGTATAATCACTCATTAATTGTTCTGAACACATTCTTTATTGCAGGATAGATACATCTGAACTTATTGTACTTATCCTCGTATCTTTCTATTATCTTCTCGTCTGGCCTTATTGTCTTTCGTACTTTAACGAGAGCATTAGACGCATCTTCAACGCAATTATACTCCCCGGCTGCAACCATGGCAAGCATTGCCGCACCCATAGCAGGACCTTCCTCTGACTCTAACAGTTCCACAGGAATTCCAAGTACATTAGCCATAATCTTGCACCACAGTTCTGACTTAGCGCCACCACCGCACATACGGGTTGACTCCACTCTTATACCAAGACTCTTAGCAACCTCGAAGCAGTCCCTTATTGCAAATGCAACGCCTTCCAGAACTGCCTGTGTCATATCCTTACGCTCAGTATCCATTGTCATTCCTGTAAATGTACCTCTTGCAAATTCGTCATTATGCGGTGATCTCTCACCCATCAGATATGGAAGGAAATACACATTATTATTGCCAAGGTCATCATCTGTTATCTGCGACTGTTCACCTGTGTAATCATTAGTTCCGAGTATCTTGTCCATCCACCAGCCGTTAGCAGATGCTGCACTTAATATACAGCCCATAAGATGATATTTTCCATCCGCATGTGCGAAAGAATGAAGTGCATTATTGGAATCCACTCCGAATTCCTTGCTTGAAATGAATATCGTGCCGCTTGTTCCCAAAGAAATATTGCAGTGTCCGTCACCGACAGTACCGGTGCCTACTGCCGCAGCTGCATTATCACCTGCACCGGCTGCAACAATTACTTCACATCCTATTCCAAGCTCATCAGCAATATTCTTCTTTACCGTACCAACACACTCACTGCTTTCAAAGATGCGTGGCATCTGTGCCTCTGTCACGCCACATATATCAAGCATCTGGCGCGACCAACGCCTATTCTTCACATCAAACAGCAGCATGCCCGAAGCATCTGAAACATCTGTACAATGCACACCTGTAAGACGGTACGCAATATAATCCTTTGGAAGCATTATCTTGTCTATCTTAGCAAAATTATCCGGTTCATTCTCTTTTACCCACAATATCTTAGGTGCTGTGAAACCTGCAAATGCAATATTTGCTGTATATTCTGATAACTTATCCCTGCCTATCACTTCATTCAGGTACTCACACTGCTTCGTTGTTCTTCCGTCATTCCATAAAATAGCCGGTCTAATAACCTCATCATTCTTATCAAGAATAACAAGTCCATGCATCTGTCCACCAAAGCTGATACCACCAACTGTTGATTCATCCTGTCCGTCAAGCAGCTCCTTCATGCCTTCTATACAAGCATCATACCAGTCATAAGGATTCTGCTCTGACCAGCCGGCCTTAGGGTAATCAATCGGATAACTCTTAGACACATTTGCAATAATATGTCCTGCTGTGTCCATAAGAACAATCTTGACCGACGAAGTTCCAAGGTCAATTCCTATATAATTCATGCCAGACTCCTTTCCACAATCATATATCTATAACCGCACCTGTTTATGCAAATGGGTTCTCGCTCTTGTAAAGCATGCCCTTAGGCTGGTTGAATGACACATTCTCAACACCGATATACTTAAACACATCAAAAAGTGTCTTTCCAAAATGTCCGAATGCAACTGCACCATGATGTGGAAAATTGCCTTCAATAAGCACATGTCTGTAGAATCTTCCCATCTCTGGAATAGCAAATATACCTATTGCACCAAATGAACGTGTTCTTACCGGAAGAACTTCACCCTGTGCTATGTAAGCGGAAAGCTTGTTATCTGATGAATTCTGGAGTCTGAAAAATGTGATATCTCCCGGAACGATATCCCCTTCAAGTGTACCATTAGTAACTTCTTCAGGAAGTGAACGTGCCATAATCATCTGGTTTCTCATCTCGCAGAATGACAATTTGCTTGATGCAGTGTTTCCACAATGGAATCCCATAAATGTATCCTTCTGTGTATATGCATATCTGCCTGCGATATCCTCATTGTAAATATCTGCTGGAACTGTATTATTAATATCAAGAAGTGTAACAATATCGTCACTTACAACTTCTCCGATAAATTCACTCAATGCACCATATATATCAACCTCGCATGATACAGGTATTCCTCTTGAAGTAAGTCTTGAGTTGACATAACAAGGAACACATCCGAACTGTGTCTGGAATGCCGGCCAGCATTTACCTGCTACTGCAACATATTTTCTTGAGCCCTTATGTGATTCAACCCAGTCAGTTAATGTAAGCTCATACTGTGCGAGTCTGCTTAAGATTTCAGGCTTTTTATTTCCTGTACCAAGCTCTTTTTCCATATTCCTTACAACATCAGGAATTCTTTCATCTCCTGCATGCTTATTAAAGCTCTCGAATAAATCAAGCTCTGAATTTTCCTCAATCTCAACACCAAGATTATATAGACCTGCGATTGGTGCATTACATGCAAGGAAATTGTTAGGTCTTGGACCAAAGCTGATAATCTTAAGATTGCTTAATGCGTATACCGCCTTTGCTACAGGTATGAATTCATGAATCATATCTGCACATTCTTCTGCTGTTCCAACAGGATACTCCGGAATATATGCTTTAACTCCACGAAGCTTAAGATTATAGCTTGCATTAAGCATTCCACAATAAGCATCGCCTCGTCCCTGAACAAGACCTCCATTAGCTGATGTCTCCTCTGCTGCCGCAATGAACATCTTAGGTCCGTTGAAATTTTTTGCAAGCATTGTCTCAGCAATCTCAGGTCCGAAATTACCAAGATATACACAGAGTGCATTACATCCTGCATTCTTAATATCCTCAAGTGCCTGCATCATATGTATCTCACTCTCAACGATACATACCGGACATTCATAGATATCCCCCTTGCCATACTTTGCTTCATATGCCTTTACAAGATTCTGTCTTCTTGTAACTGAAAGTGATTCTGGAAAGCAGTCTCTTGATACTGCAACAATACCGATTTTCATAACTGGTGTATTATTCATAACTTATCTCCTTTAACCTATACTGTTATATTCTCTCCCCTTAAGCCGTTAAATGCTCCATCTATATGAGCATCTTCATGGGCTATCAGCCATTTATTAGATGCAGCAAGCAACTTGTCTTCTGCTGTTGCATGAGTATTAACTACATCAAGATTAGTTCCCTTTGGAAGTACAACTACGCACTTAAAGCCCTGTCCATCCACACCGCATGGTGCATAATGAAGAGTTGTTGCATACACCTCAATAGCAGTTCCCTCAGGCACAAAAAATCCTTCAACCTTAGATGTCTCATATGTAAAATCGTCTTTCACATCTTCTCTGCTACCAAGCAGCAGAATCATATCTGTTGCCGCAATATTAACTTCTGAACTTCTGTGATATTCCAGTGCATTAAGTTTCTGGTTATGTCCATTACAATACCCTGTCTGTACAGGACATCCACCATATATACTCTCTTCCATTACCTTATGAATCTGTGTATTTTCAAGCTTTTCATCACCTGCAACATATACAACATCTTCAGGCATATCATACGAATCCATAAGTTTCACTATTTCACTGGTATCAATATCAGCAATAACTCTGCCATATTTCTTAAATCCAGCATCCAATACACTCTGCAAAAACACTACCTCCTTTTTCAACTCATGTTAAACTTTTATAAAGCATCTTTCTAAAAGTCATTCTATCACTGTTTTATTTCTAATTCAATAAAAAAATCTCCGATTATCAAAAATGTATCCTGAAAGATACACTCCCAATAACCGGAGATTAATATTAATCTGTTAAATTGCCAATCTTACAATATAATCTTTGATAATGCATCAATTATAATTCCCCATGCTACACCACTCACATAAAGAATCGCAAGAATTCTAAAATTATCCTTCATATCATCGTTCTCTCTGAACAGCACAAGAATACCTACTCCCGAACCGGCAAGCAGTCCTGCCATAAGAGAGCCAAGTCCAAGTACGCCTTCAATATAAAGCTGTGTTAATACTACTGATGATGCACAGTTAGGAATAAGACCTATAATTCCCGCTATCAACGGTCCAATGACAGGCTTATTAAGTATAAGATTTCCCAAAGTCTCTTCACCAACAAAGTGAATTAAAGTATTAAGTGCAAAAGATATAACAACAATAAATGCAAATATAGTTATTGTATGTCTTAACGCTGACTTAAATATGCTTGTCTCACAGCCACAGTGGTCATGATCACATACATGTCCAATCTTTTCTACCATATTATAACTTTTCTTGCTTCTTCTCACTATCAGATCAATTACAACACCCATTATAAGACCTATAAAAACCTTAATGAGTATAAGCTTGACAAGCACTAATACATCTACCTGTTCTGATAAAAATACTGGTATCATCTCGTCTGAAGTAGACATAAAGATGGCAATAAGCGTTCCCATAGTAATTACTTTACCTGCATACAGGTTAGATGCCGCTGTAGAAAAACCACACTGTGGAACAGCTCCAAGTAAAGCTCCTATAACAGGCCCAGCCTTGCCAGAATCCTTAACAAACTTCTTCGTCCTGGCACTTGTCTTATGTTCAAGATACTCCATAGCAAGATAAGTCAGAAAAAGAAACGGCAACAGTTTAACACTATCAATGATAGTATCAAATACCACATCCATCATGATATACAATCGTCCTTTCTTAAAAACAGTCACATAGTTACATATTCATTATGCCTTGGCAAAAAGCTTCTTATAAGGTTCTTCTCCCGAAAACACCTTTCTTGCTTTCTCTGATCTTTTCATAATAAGCTTTGTAACAAAATAACCTATTACTCCATACAGTGATCCAAGTAACAGACTCGCAAGTACATCTGTTGGATAATGAACTGTAAGATATAATCTTGAAACTGCAATCAGAGCTGCAAGTATAACTGCGGGAATTCCTTTCTTTCTGTCCCACAATATAATAGCTAATGCCGCTGCAAAAGAAGCTGATGTATGTCCTGATGGGAAAGACCAGTCCTTAATGCCATTAAAGATTCCATAAAGATTCTCAAATGTCGTATCTGCATTGAATGGTCTTATTCTTGCTGACAGATTCTTCATAATTCCGTTACACATAATAAGTGACAGAATAAGTCCAATTGCCATACTAAGTCCTAACTTTCTGTCTTTCTTAAATACCGGTATAAATAAGAACGCCGCACATAATAAAATCCAGAATATTCCAGCATTCCCAAGACAGGTTATAGCATACATAACCGGATCTGTTACAGGATTATGTAATGATTCAAACCAGTGTAAAATCTGAAGTTCCATAATAATCTCCTTATCATATCATTCTAGTACGCTCCTTTTCAGGCACACCAGAATATTCTATGATATAAGAAAACATTTGTCAATTAAAGGAATACGTTTTTTCATAGTAACATTTTCCTGTTCTTCCACCAAATGGATATTCATATTCTTCTGTAACTCCAATCTGAAACAACCCTCTGTCTAAATCTGAATCTATAAGTTTAACAGTAACATTACCATCTGATGCAACTCTTTCACTTAAAACCACACAAAATTCTTCCATCAGATCAGTCAGTATCTGTTGTCTTTTCCCAGTATCATATGTTGTAAAATATTTATCAGCATATACATCACCCATCCTGTCAAATGCAAAATCCATTGCACCGTCAAGACTTCTGTTGACTTCATCTCTTCTAATATTGTTTCCTGTTATCGACGCATGTATCATGACTATTAACGCTATAACAACAATAATACCACTACATGTAATAACTCCTCTCAAATATCTTCAGCTTACAAAGTAACGTGCAAGTCCTTTATATGTATGTTGCGAAGAATAACCAAACATAGCCGCAGACAGCGGATATTCCAGTGTGTATTCTATATATTCATAATCACCTGCCCTGCTTACGTCTCCATATGTAAGCCTCATACCCCCTTTCTGAACTGACCTGGCTAACACATAAAGCTTATTATCTCTAGCTTCCTCTGATAATTCACTATCAGGAATATCCCCACAATATGCTTCAATATAATTCTCAATATACTGGCTTATCTCTCCTGCATCAGAAACTCTCTGATTAATCCTTATGAAATCAATAGAAAAGAAACATACCAATGCAAATATAACAAGATAAACTGATGTCTCAATTATCCCCTTCATTAATACCCCCTTTATCTGCTATCCAAGGCATGAACCTATCACACCTAAAAGTATATTTCTGTACGCAGACATAGACATTCCAATCATTGTCATGGCAACCACCACTGCACACATTCCTATTACTGCTTCTCCGTATGTATTAATAACATCCTTCATATTCTTATCACCCCTGTAAAGATATTTCCAAAAATATTAATCATTGAATAAGATACAATCAGTCCAATTATCACTCCTGCATATTCATCAATAATATGATTCATATAATATACACCTCCAATTATAAGTACATATTAACAACTAACATCATATCAACCGCCATCTTAAATGCCACAAAAAAAGTTGGTATATACTCAGAAAATCTCATCATGCTTGTACTGTCAAGATATCTGGCAGCCTCTGCCTTATCTGATAATTCATAATTTCTTCTTACGAGAGCATTAATCGTCTGATTCATGCTGTCCCTGTCTAGATCTCCTATTGAATACAACATTCTGACTGCCGATTGGATATCCATCACATCAAATTCATTTAAGAAACTATAATATGGCATGATATCAGATGGATTCAGTTCAATCTCATATATGAACTTTCCTAAAGATTCTTTCATGATAACAGGACAGCTATCATAAGTATCTTCAACTGCTGACAATAATGGTTTATTTTCAAGATTAACTGCTAAGTCTCTTAGCCATTCTGTAAAACCACAATATAAGTCATTCTTAATTCTTCCTGCTGAACCTTTTCTCTGTGTAAATGGCGTTATTATAAACAGAAACATAACTGCAGCAACACATATCGCCGCAATCTTTAACTGTACTAATACGAGAATTATCACTGTAAGCAGCATAATCCCCCATAACGGAATCATCTTTAAAGTAATCTTCTTTGCTTCCGACTTAAATACATTATTATAATCACGCATTATCTGCTTATCTGTTCTGGTTTCTCCTATCCAGTCACAACCATAGTGCTTACGGGTATATATGTAAAACAGCATACACAGAACAACAAACACAATGGAAACGCACTGATATGCCAGTGTATCTGTTATGCTAAGCGGCTCTTTTGAAAACATATTAAGAGTACTGCACATAACGGTAGTAAGCATTGCAAGCACCATGCTTATCATTATTCCTATAGTAATATCCCGCTTTATCTTTCTTATCTCTGACTGATACTTATATACATTATTAACCCATCTGTCAAAATCCTCCAGAAGCACTTCCATTGCTCCTGTGTATCGTCCACCCTTTTCTTCTACACTAACTAAGAACTTATGAAGTGTCCGTATTCTTGAACAATCATATTCTTCTTCAACAATCTTCAATGCATCTTCATATACTCTTTCCCCCATTCCATATTGAAGTTCTTCAATTGCCCGTGAAAGACATCTCTTGAGTCTTCCGCTGCTGATTGCATACGCATCCTGAAGTGCAATATTAACCTTCGGATTCCTGATAAACGAGTATGTCATCTGGTGAAGATACACATCCACATCTGCAAATCTTGACGCTTTACTTCTTTCCATAAAATAATTCCTTACTAGTCCGGGAATCATAATTACAGCCAGAATCATAACAAATAACGCTGCGATATAATTAATTCTGTACAACAGACATGCACCATATACAGCAACTCCTGCAAGCATGGTTGATAAAACAAATCTTCTTACAGACATAACGCCATTCAGGTCTGCAATATCCTCCATTAACTGCTTTACAGATAAATATCTTAATATCTTCTTCAATTGTGCCTCCATATATACGGATCATCTATTCCGTATTTAATAAACTTATCCATAATATCCTGTGGAATATCACTATCCAGAAATTCCCCATCTTCATATATAACAGTACATGTATTCTCTCCCTGATTCCTGCTTAAAAAACCTACCTGGCTGATATGTCTTCTTTCAAATCTGTCGCAATCAACAAGCAGCACAAGATCAATATACTTATATATACTGTTAATAAATCTGTCTGACGATTCTCCATTACCCAGCATAGAATACATTCTGTCTGGCATATCCCTTATATCATCCAGATGCATAGTCGTCATACAATAAGCTCCCGTAGATAAACTGTTAAGAAGCTCCATAACTTCTGGTCCTCTTGATTCTGAAAGAAGAACCCAGTCAATGTTATGTCGTAAACCTGCTCTTATAATATCCTGATATGTAATCTTAGAATCCACAAAAAACTCAACACACTTGCTATGTGGATTAATCTGCCTGTAATGTATCTCCTGATTATCCTCATAAACACCAACCTTTTCTTCTGCCGGAATAAATGTAGCCAGATACTTAAGAAGTTCTGTCTTTCCTGCATGAGGCTGTCCACCAATTACAGTTGAAAGATGAGCCGTCACACAATTCTCAATCAATGTAATAATACTCTCAGGAGCATAATCAGACTTAACAAGGTCACCATGCCCAAATCTAAGCTTTCTTGGAATCTTTCTTATAGCCATGCTCTTTCTTCCACACCTTGATTCGTGCCATATTGAGATTCTTAAAGATTCAGTATTAGCCTCCAATATCGGGTGCATTCTGTTAAAAGATGCACCCATAATATTGGCAAGTCTTATAGACAGATTATCCATATACCTGTCACTAAGCTCTTTCATGGAAATATAGCAGCCTCTTCCCAACTGTGTTATCCAAAGATTATATCCATCCCACTCGATATCAGTTACAGTATCATCAGATATCTCATCCTTAATCTCTGAAAAGATATCCTCTTTATTATTCTCTATCAGCTCCTGAAGCTGTTCTTTCTCCATATACATTCCTCACATTACTGATTAGGTCTGCTCGCATCAATAGCATCATATATATGCTCCTTATACGAAATGTCACTAACAGCACCTTTAGTTCTGTCTGAAACAATAGTAACAACTGCTGCTGTAAGCAATACTGCTGCAAGTACCCCCGCAAGTGCTATAACGACCTTTCCATAATGCTCAATAATATCATGCATATACAAATCCTCCTCTTGATTAAATTATTTAAAAAGTACTTTTTATATTGTGGATATTATCATACATTTAAAAGTTTGTAAAGTATAAAAATATATAAATTTCAAAAAAAGACTTTCGCATCAGAATATAATGCAAAAGTCTTAAAATACTATTTCTTATTAAGTTCTATTGTATTGTTTCCATCGCTTAAAGAAAGTACATTTTTCTTGATTGAATATGTATACTCATCTGTCTCTTCTGTCCCAAGGAAACTGATTGTTATGCTCAGCTTTCCATCTTTTGCTTCATACGAAGTAATTGAAACGCTTATCTCTCCTATCTGCTGGATTCCTGTTCCATCATCATTGAAAGTGTAAGTATAATCATCTCCTTCCCATGTTCCAACAACCGTTGCTTCCTTACCACAGCCTGCAAATACTGCAATCACTGTAATAAGTACAGCTAATATGCTTACTCTCTTAAGTAATTTCATAAAACCTCCATTATAAATTAATTGTTTTTACAGCCTCTACAACTTTGGTAAATTCCATACCATGAGATGCCTTTATAAGTATATTATCACCTGTTTTCAGAATATGTCCAATACATTTTAACATATCATCTCTTGTTTCAAAATCATGTACTTCACAACCATGTGCATTGTAATTAGTGTCAATATACGCCCTTGTTCCTTCCGCAATCTGTGCAGCAAGATCGCCTGCGGTTATAAGTACATCAATATCCTTAGTTCCAAGATACATCCCAACATCGTAATGCATCTGTTTCTCGTTCTCACCAAGCTCAAACATACTTCCAAGAATAGCAACTTTTCTACCAATAGCAGTGTCAAGAACATCAAGAGATGCCTTCATTGAAACTGGATTAGCATTGTAGCAGTCATCAATTATTGTAAATCCATTTTCCTTAATAATATTGTTTCGTCCGGCAATTGTTTTTAAATTCTTCACCCCACGCTCAATCTCAATAGATGAAAGTCCAAGCACAGAACCAACAAGTGCTGCTGCCATCGCATTATATACCATATGATGTCCCGGTACAGGTACAGTCAGGTCAAATGTTGAATAGTTATCTGATGTTTTGATTCCATGAATTGTAAAGCTAGTTCCATCAAGTCCAAGACTCTTGATATTATCTGCATATACCCCGTCTTTGTTGCTTATTCCGAACACAAGCGGTCGCTTGCCGTGTACCTGGCTTATTGTTGATAATTTGTCATCATCTCCGTTAACAATAACAATTCCATCCGGATTCATATGATTAAATATCTCTGTCTTAGCCTTAAGAATTCCATCTCTTGTTCCAAGATTCTCAAGATGGCAAAAACCGATATTAGTAATAACACATATGTCAGGCTGTGCAATCTTAGATAATCTGTCCATCTCACCAAAATCACTGATTCCCATCTCAAGAACAGCAACTTCATCATCTTCTGTCAGTCTGAAAACAGTAAGTGGAAGCCCAATCTCATTATTGAAATTACCAAGTGTCTTTAACACCCTGTATTTTTCAGATAAAACAGAGCTTATTGTTTCCTTAGTACTTGTTTTACCAACACTTCCTGTGATTCCTACAACCTTGACATCCAGATTATTTCTGTAAAGAAGTGCAAGATCCTTTAATGCCTGAAGACTTGATTCAACCTGTATATACGAACGTTCTTCATCTGGCAGCTCCTTTTCAGAAATAACGCATGCAGCGCCCTTCTCAAAGCATTGTCCTATAAAATCATGGCCATCACTTCTTTCCCCTTTAATAGCAATAAAAAGCCCGCCCTCAGCTACCTTTCTGCTGTCAATCGTAATAGCAGTAATCTCTTTGTCATAATCTTCTCCATTGCCATGATATATGCCGTTAACAGCTTGTGTCATGGCTCTTAAGGTCATTCCCTTCATAACACAATATCCTCAATTCTTTTCTTAGGCACATGATGTACCTGATTCTCATCTCTGTAATACTTGATATCTCCATCCGCAGGAATATCCTCAAGCACCACTTCTTCTTTAGGATAGCCAAATGCAATGACATACACAATCTTTAATTCAGACGGTATATTTAGCTGTGTCTTTAACTCATCTCTTTTAACATTGCCAAAAAAGCATCCGCCAAATCCGGCTTCTGTAGCTGCCAGAAGCATTGTCTGTCCGACAATTCCCGCATCAACTTCATCATTGACATTCGCAGGACAGGTTATAACAATATATCCTGTCGGCTTCTCACCTTCAGATGGGCCATCCCAGTCCTTTAAATATCCGGCAAATCCTAATAGTCTGAAAACTTTCTCATTCTCTTCCTCATCACACACAATTCTATACTTAAATGGCTGTCTGTTAGCTGCTGACGGAGTAAGTCTTGCAGTCTCAACAAGTTCCATAAGCTGCTGCCTTGTCAGCTTCTTTTCCTGATAAAATCTTCTGTATGATCTGTTTTTCTTAACAAGTTCCTTAATCATAACATAACTAACCTCGTTTTATAAAAATGCATTATTATACATTTACATTTCTTCTATTCATACTTTGCAAGAGATATCTCGATAATCTTCTCTGTAAGTTCATCATACGATATACCTACTACTGCTGCCTCCTGAGGAATAAGGCTTGTGTCAGTCATTCCTGGAAGTGTATTAATCTCAAGACAGAATATATTATTATTCTTATCAAGAAGTTCATCAACTCTTGCGTATGTTGTTACGCCTGCTGCCTGGCAGCATTTTTCTGCCCAGAACTGCATCTGGCTTGCAATATCTTCTGGAATATTGGCAGGGCATGTCTCTTTGGTAGAGCCAGCCTTGTACTTATTCTTGTAATCATAGAAGCCTTCAAGCGGTTCAATCTCAATTACTGGAAGTGCCTTTCCATCAAGCACTGCAACTGAGAATTCTCTTCCATCAACAAACTCTTCAACAAGTACAGTATCTTCATAAGAAAATGCTTCATCAAGTGCATCTTCAAACTCTTTCTCGTTATGTGCTATCGAAACACCAACGCTTGAACCACCACAACAAGGCTTAACAACACATGGGAATGGAACATACTCAATCTTATGTCCTTTATGTAATGTAACACCCTTAGGCATAGGAATTCCCTCTGGTACAAGAACCTTTTTTGCAAGTTCCTTGCTCATTGATATAGCACTGCTTAAATAATCTGTACCTGTATATCTGATTCCAAGCAGATCAAATGTAGCCTGGACCTTACCATCTTCACCATTGCTTCCATGAAGTCCCATGAATACCATATCTGCTTCTTTACACAATTCTAATACATTACGTCCGAAAAAGCTTTCTCTTGCCTCTGTTCTTCTCTTAACCTCTGCCGGAATGTCCGCTGTTTTCTTCTTTAAATTGTCAGACAGTTCTCCCAAATCATTCTTTTCTGTGAAAAATGTCTTAACCTCACTGTCATCAACACCTAAGAAGATATCAAGCATATTTGCTTCATGTCCGTTTCTTCTAAGACTCTCGCATACTCTGTATCCTGTGACTAATGAAACGTCTCTTTCTGTACTTGTTCCACCTGCTAAAACTACTATTCTCATAATTTCTCCTTTATCCCTGAACTTTTCCACAATATCCACATAGTTATTCACATTTTTTGTTAATTGTAAATTTTTTGTAAAATTGTCAGATAATTGTAATATATTTATATAATCCACATATTCTTATGCAGAATCTGTGCAAATTATTACGGTCTTAAATGGCTTCCTTCATACTTTGTATGTGCCTGTAAAACCTTTCTTAAAGAATCAATTCTTCCAGAAAGTTCGCCTTCTGGAACAACTATCTCCAGTGATTCAGCCATAATATCTATCATTGGATTTGTGAATCTGCTTTTGTATCTTATAAGGACATCAAGCTTTTCCTCATATCCTCTCGCATCTAAAAACTTATCCAGGACGCTGTCCCCTGCAGCAACCTGCTGCTCTGGCTGGACCAGTGAGTTATCCACACTGTCCTCTTTTAATGTGTATGCTTCATCAATTCTATTGTCTGAATTAACTCTTACTGCCTGTGAATTGTCAGACTGTAAATTGTCAGATATCTCCTGCATCGTCAACGGATCTACCTGCTCAAATCTATATTTCTGTGCTACATCCGGATATTTTACATGATCCACTTCACTCATGAACATATCATATGGTCTTACATACACAGCATATTCACCATACATAGCCTGATATACCACCATTTTCTCTTTGGTTTCTGAATGATATGCAACACACTTTACCTGGTAAAGCTTATTCTTAAAATGCTTATAAAATCCGCCTGGTACTAACTGTCTTTCCATCAGTAAACCTCCCTCCAAAAATATACTGTTATTTTATCGCACAATGCCGTCTCTTACAACATTTTTTAAACACTTTGCCAAATGTTTTACACTTTAATAAGTTGTCTGAGTATGGTAGAATATATTTACATTTTATAAGAGGAGCTTACTATGAAACAGATAGATTTACATGTTCATTCCACATGCTCTGACGGAACTGATTCTCCTGCTGTTCTGGTTGATAAGGCAGTCGATAAGGGACTTGCTGCATTTGCTCTTACCGACCATGACACTACCATGGGAGTTAAGGAAGCTCTTTTAGCATGTGAAAATGTTAATAACAAAGGCCACGAACTTGAAGTTATTCCCGGAGTTGAGATAAGTACTAATTATGATAATACTGAGATACATGTTGTCGGGCTTTTTATAGATTATAACGACAATGAATTCAATTCATTCCTTAATAAGCAGTTAAGTTCAAGAGATGAAAGAAATAAGCGGGTATGTGAACGCTTCCAGAATATAGGAATTAATATTACATATGAAGATATGCTAAAGACCTATGGCGATGCGGTAATTACAAGAGCACATTTTGCAGACAGACTTGTTGCAATTGGAGCTGTTGGTGATAGAAATGAAGCGTTTGACAGATATTTAGGTCAGGGAAAGCCTTGTTTTGTGCCAAGAGCCAAAGTTGACCCTGCAGAAGCTATTGAACGTATTCACCAAGCCGGCGGTATTGCAATCTTAGCTCACCCGGTTCTATATCATCTTGGCAATGCCCAGATGAACAAATTGCTTGACCATATGTGCTCTGCCGGACTTGATGGAATTGAAGCCATATATTCAACCTACAAGATGGGTGATGAATTATCAATCAGACGGATTGCTTCTGAAAGAAATCTGCTGATATCCGGCGGTTCTGATTATCATGGTAAGAATAAACCACATATCCAGCTTGGAACCGGCATGGGACATTTATTCGTTCCTTATGAACTGCTTGATAAGATGAAAGATTCCATGCCAATTACCAACACACAGAAGGAGACTTACGATGAATAACAAAATTCCAAAAGCTATACAGCTCTTTTTAACTTTCATAAAAATAGGTGCATTTACTTTTGGAGGCGGTTATGCTATGTTACCACTGATTCAAAAAGAAATTGTTGAGAAGAAGCATTGGATAACTGATAATGATATTCTTGAAATAGTGGCTATCTCCGAGTCAACTCCCGGACCAATTGCAATTAATGCGGCTACTTTTGTTGGCTTTCGTATCTGTGGTTTTTGGAGTGCACTATTTGCAACACTTGGAGTTGTGATACCATCCTACCTGATTATTCTTATTATATCTTTTGTACTTAAAGAATTCCAAAGCATAAAAATCATACAATATGCCTTTAATGGTATCAGAGCTGGTGTACTTGCTCTAATTATCAAAGCTCTCTGGTCAATGTATATTCAATGTCCTAAGAATGTTATTTCCTATATAATTATGGCATGTTCTTTTGTTTTTACTGCCTTACTTAATGTAAATGTGCTTATTGTAATTATCAGCTGTGCAATATTAGGTTTAGTAACATCTATTACCATATTAAGGAGGAAATGTTAATGATTTATCTTGAGCTTTTTTATATTTTCTTAAAAATCGGTGCATTTACCTTTGGCGGTGGTTATGCTATGTTACCATTGATTCAGGATGAAGTTATTGCCCATAATTGGATAGATTCACAGTCACTTATTGATTTTATAGCAGTTAGCGAAAGTACACCCGGACCATTTGCTGTAAATATAGCAACATATGTAGGAGCAGAGGTTGGCGGTATTTTCGGTTCTTTTTGTGCAACACTCGGAGTGATACTCCCATCCTTTATTATCATTCTTATTGTTGCAAAATGTTTTATTCAATTTCAAAAAAGTATAGTCATAAAGGGATGTATGTCAGGATTAAAACCTGCTGTAGTTGGTTTGATTGGTTCTGCTGTAATTTCGATGAGTTCAACCGTTTTCATACCACATGGGTTTAATACTACTGTTTTTACTGATATTTCTTTTTATACAACATTAATTATATTTCTGATATCCGTAGTTTTAGCATTCAAAAAATTAAATCCAATTTTAATTATATGCTTATCCGCAATACTCGGAATAGTTTGCGGATACATATAATTAATTATAACAAAACATCATAAAAGACTCAGATTAACGGTTCTGGATAGTTTAAATTAATGCCTGTATCATTTTTCATCCACAACCTGGAAGATGTAGAATTTCAGATAATAGCTCTCCTGCGCCTCCCACAATATTGGGTGGTCAGGTGACTGTGTTCTGAACTCGACCTGACGGAGCCTTTTATGTACAGCCTTAGCGGCTTCCTTAATAGTCTTGGTAAGAAGCTCCTGTGTCATGAAGTGTGAGCATGAACAGCTTGCAAGATAGCCGCCGTCTTTGACAAGCTTAAGTCCCTTCATATTGATTTCCCTGTAGCCCTTAATTGCGTTCTTTGTAGCTTCCCTCGATTTGGTAAATGCCGGCGGGTCAAGTATTACAACGTCATATTTCTCACCTGCTTCGTTAAGCTTTGGAAGCTCATCCAATACATTTGCACATTTAAAATGTACTGTATCCTCAAGTCCGTTAAGCTTGGCATTGGCTCTCGCCTGTTCAACAGCATATTCTGATATATCAAGTCCAGTAACTTCCTTAGCACCTGCAATTCCTGCATTTAATGCAAATGTACCCATATGGGTAAAACAGTCTAATACCCTCTTGTCCTTGCACAGCTTCTGCATTGCAAGTCTGTTGTACTTCTGGTCAAGAAAGAACCCGGTTTTCTGTCCATTCACAACATCTATCATGTAGTGGACACCATTCTCAACTATCTCAACATTAGTGTCAAATTCATCACCAATAAAGCCCTTTACTCTCTCCATCCCTTCAAGAGTACGGACTTTGGCATCGCTTCTTTCATATACTCCACGGATATCAATGCTCTTTTCACGAAGGATTTCCTTCACTTTTTCGACAATAAGTGACTTAAATCTGTCAATTCCTAAAGCAAGAGATTCTACAACAAGCACATCTGAGTACTTATCTATAACAAGCCCCGGCAGAAAATCTGCCTCCCCAAATATAAGACGGCAGGCAGAGGTATCTACTGTGTCAAATCTGTACTCAACCGCAGCCCTTACTCTCTCCTCAATAAATGCTTCGTCAACAACATCTGTGTGTCTTGCAAGCATTCTTACTGTAATCTTGGATTTTCTGTTAATAAATCCGATTCCCATGAAATAATCATCAAAATCAAGCACCTCAACAAGATGTCCATCAATTATTCCGTCAGACATCCATTCAATTTCGTTATCATATACCCAGGCACCGCCTGCCTTTAATGTTCTTCCTTCACCTTTTCTTAATCGTATCTTTCCGCATACGCTGAATAAATCTTCCATTCTGTTCCTTCCTGTCAGATATTTCTGACATTTATCATAATTCTTCATAATATATTAATCCGTTGACGGATTACCAAGAAAATAAAACATACATACTCCTGCAACCGTAATAAGAAGCGACACAAGCTTAATCCATGAAAATGTAGTCTTCTCACTTCCAAACAATCCAAAAAGTCCTAGCAGATATGAAACAATTATCTGTGCAGCTACAATCGTAACCTCAGCTTTCGCAATTCCAAGACCACTTATACTTTTTATAACTGTAAATGTTATAAATGCACCTATCACACCTCCAAGAAGTGTAATCTTGTTATCAACCTTAAACAACTTCATGATATCAGGTCTTCCGTCAATTACCCACATAATCGCACAAGTCGCCAGTGCTGTCAACTGCACAAACATTGCCGTAACCCACACACTGCTCGCTTTCGTAACATTTGTATTAAATGCCCCCTGTAAACTCATAAGTGCACCTGATATTATTGCAATCAAAAATCCTGCCATTAACTAACCTCCCCATTAATCTGCATAGAATAATTATTAGTTAATAACAGGATATTTATTCATAATGTTATTTAGTACTCTGCGTACTGTTTTCATTATTATTTTTAGTTGTTTTTTCTATTGTTGTTGCAAATGTACTGTAAGCTGTATCAACATTTCCACCATCATATACCTGATGAAGCATAATCTCATATCTCATATACACTTCTCCTACTCCGATATATTTGGCCTTTACAACAGAGTCTGAATAAATCTGGTGTAACTGTTGATAGCTCTCTTCTCTCTTAACCTTTAAATCTGCCCTTGCACAGCTTTTCTTAGCCATATTTCCAAGATAATCTGCATAATCATAAGAAATTGCTCTTGCAACAGCCTTGGATGCATCTACATTCTTAGTGTACGGATTAACTACTGCCATCGTAGTAACAGACATTGCCTTAGAATCAAGGTCATCTCCCATTGAAGGATACTCACATATTCCATAATCTACATCTGTAACATTAATCTCTGCAAGACTGTCTGCATCTAGCACCGTATAGAGCATATTTCCAGTAGAAAACAGATCCGCACATTCTTTAAGACTTACTGTATTTCTGTCAATACCAAATGCATCTTTTAACTGAGCGTACTTAGTAAGAACCTTCTTAATCTTTTCCTCATTAAGAGATACCTCAGCCCTGTTCTCTGCATTAACTCCGCCTATATTAATATAGGCTCCTGCTGCTGCATAATTAAGGAACATTGAATCAGGATCCCATTCAAACACCATTGAAACATCCTGATTCTCATCTGTAATCTGGTAATTATCACTTATATTACGAATCTGGTCTATAGTATCAACTGCTTCTGCATATTTCTTATTATATACAAGAAATGAAGTGTTGAACGACACCGGGTAACCATATAACTTACCACCATACGAACATGCAGTCATTGCAGCCTTACCATACACATTCTCATTATAGACTTCAGGATACATATCATTCTCAGAGGTAAGACCTGAAAGATAAGCCTTCTCCATCTCTTCTGATGACAAAAAATATATATCACACGCATTGTCGTTTCTGACCGATTCGTCATATATATAAGTAATATATGAATCAGCCTCAATATATACAGGCTTAACAGTCACCAGTTCATTAGATTTCTTAAATTGTCTGGCAACGAATTCAAGATAAGACTCATATGCACTGTCATTATACCAGACATTAACTGTAATAGGTCCACTAAGATTAAGCTTCTTCGCAGCCTGTGTCCTGTCATCTTTATTACCACAGCCTGCAAAGACTGTCAGCATGGTAACAATCAGCATCATACTGATAAATCTTCTTAATTTCATAAAGTAAACTCCTGATTCTAGAAGGATTTCTTAAGCTTAGCTATGCATTCATCTACATCTGCCTTAGTGATTACAAGTGGTGGAACAAATCTTATAACATTAGTTCCTGCTGAGAACAGAATAAGTCCGTTATCAAGTGCTCTCGCAATTACATCCTTAGGGTTGACTGATAACTCAAGCCCCTGCATAAGACCCATTCCTCGTCTCTCGACAACAACATCTATTGTCTCAACAAGCTCATCAAGCTTTTCTTCAAAGTAAGCAGATACTTCCTTGACATTATCTAATACATGCTGCTTCTCAAAAAGTTCGAACACCTTGGTTGCTGCTGCACATGCAAGTGGATTACCACCGTATGTTGTTCCATGGTCTCCCGGAACTAATGCCTTCGCAACTTCCTCTGTCGCTGCAAATGCACCTACAGGAACTCCACAGCCAAGAGCCTTGGCAACTGTAAGGATATCAGGCTTAACGCCATACTGCTGGAATGCGAACATACTTCCTGTTCTTCCCATTCCGCACTGAATCTCATCAAGTATAAGAAGAATTCCCTTCTCATCACATAGCTTTCTTACACCTTCAATAAATTCTTTAGTAGCAGGATAAATTCCTCCTTCACCCTGTACTGTCTCAAATATTATAGCACAAGTTTTGTCATTAACAAGTTCCTTTACACTGTCAAGGTCGTTATACTGTGCAAACTTAATTCCCGGTATCATAGGTCCGAATGCTTCCTGATAATGCTTATTACCAGTTACTGCAAGTGCTCCCATACTTCTTCCATGGAATGAATGCTGCATTGCAATAATCTCTGCATCAGCCTTTCCGTTCTTGACATAATAATATTTCTTTGCAAGCTTGACTGCACCTTCAATAGCCTCTGTACCACTGTTAGTAAAGAATACTCTGTCCATTCCTGAAGCCTTTGTAAGTGCTGCTGCAGCCTCTACAGCCGGTTCATTGTAGAAATAATTAGATGTATGGATAAGCTTATCAATCTGTGCCTTTAATGCATCGTTATATTCCTTATTGTTATAACCAAGTGCAAATACTGCTATACCCGCTCCAAAATCAAGATATTCTTTACCATCTGTATCGTAAAGTCTTACTCCGTCACCCTTATCAAGTACTATCTGGTAACGGTTGTATGTATGAATCAGCTTCTCTTCTGCTGTTTCTATAATCTGCTGTGTATCCATGATTACTCTCACTTTCCTATTCTTATGAGCACACATTTTCACATGAGCCAATATAATATTATAACCTCAAAGCTTACGGTTCGCAATTATTTATCTGAATCAAAGAATTTTTCTGCATCATCTGAAAGAATAGCTGTACCAACACCCTTGTTAGTAAATATTTCAAGAAGAAGGCAGTGTGGAATTCTTCCATCAAGAATATGTACTCTTGATACACCATGCTCAATAGCATCTATACAGTTATTAAGCTTAGGAAGCATACCTCCGCCAATTGTTCCACTCTCTAAAAGCGTTCTCGCCTCTGAAGTAGAAAGCTCAGATATTAGTGAATCCTTATCATCAAAATCCTTATACACACCTTCAATATCTGTTAAGAATGCAAGCTTTTCAGCACTGACAGCTCTTGCGATGGCACATGCTGCGTCATCTGCATTAATATTGTATGCATGGAAATCATCATCATATCCGATAGGACATATTACCGGTAAGAAATCGTCCTTAAGCAATGAATCAAGAAGTGTTGTATCAACATCTGTTACTTCTCCAACATATCCTATGTCCTCACCCTTAGAATACTTCTTCTCAACCTTTAACATGCCGCCATCCTTACCACTGATACCGCATGCCTTAACTCCAAGCTGCTCAATCATTGACACAAGACTCTTATTAACCTTGTTAAGAACCATCTCAGCAATCTCCATAGTTGGCTCGTCTGTAACTCTTAATCCATTCTTGAATTCAGGTGTCATGCCTGACTTTTCAACCCATTTGCTGATTTCCTTACCACCGCCATGAACGATGATTGGCTTAAAACCAACGAGTTTAAGAAGAACTACATCCTGAATAACTTTTCTCTTAAGTTCTTCATCTACCATGGCACTTCCGCCGTACTTAACTACAATTATCTTTCTGTTAAACTTCTGAATATAAGGAAGTGCCTCAACAAGCACCTGTGCCTTCATAAGTTCCTCTGTCATATCTTTTGCGCTCATAATAATCTCCATTTCATATTTATTCAGATATATTTGCTTTAAAATGCTGTGTCAGATTAGCTTCTGTAATCAGCATTTATCTTGACATAATCAAATGTAAGGTCACAGCCCCATGCTGTAGCGCTTGCATCGCCCTGCTTAACATCCGCAATAGCAATTACAGGATTCTGTGAAAGTATTTCTGTTGCTTTCTCCTCGCTGTAATCTGTAGCAGTTCCATCTTTAACAATCTGAAGCTCACCTGCTGAACTCTTAAAGAAGATATCAACCTTCTCAGGGTCAAAGTCTGCACCAGAATATCCCATTGCACAGAGAATTCTTCCCCAGTTGGCGTCATGTCCGAATATTGCTGCCTTGGTAAGACTTGATGTAACAATTGACTTAGCAAGTGTCTTGGCTTCTGCCTTAGTTGTTGCACCCTTTACCTGAACCTCGAAAAGACATGTACAGCCTTCGCCGTCACCTGCAATCATCTTGGAAAGCTCTGTAAATACATAGCTTAAGCCTTCATAGAAAGCATTATAATCAGCACCCTCGTCTGTAATCTTCTTGTTGCCAGCCATTCCGTTAGCAAGAACAAGGGCTGTATCATTAGTTGATGTATCTCCATCAACTGATATCATGTTAAATGAATCATCAACAATTGCACTTGTCATCTTCTGAAGAAGTGCCTTGTCAATATCACAGTCTGTTGTTATGTAGCAGAGCATTGTTGCCATGTTAGGATGAATCATTCCTGCACCCTTGCACATACCACCGATTGTTACCTTAGTACCAGCAACCTCTACTTCTACAGCAACCTGCTTGCTTCTTGTATCTGTAGTCATAATTGCCTCTGCTGCCTGTGTTCCTGCTTCTAATGAAGCATCAAGCATTGGAGCAAGCTTTTCAATTCCTGCACAGATTCTGTCAACAGGAAGCTGCATTCCAATAACACCTGTTGAACCAATAAGTACTGCATTCTCCGGTACATCCAGCACCTTTGCGACTGCCTTTGCTTCTTCTGCACATGCGTTATCTCCTTCAACGCCTGTACATGCGTTGGCAACACCGCTGTTTACAACTACAGCCTGTGCAAAGTCTTCATTATATACAATGTTTCTGTCCCATTTAACAGGAGCTGCAAATACTTTGTTAGTTGTAAATGTTCCTGCTGTAACACATGGCTTCTCACTGTATACAAGTGCCATATCTTTCTTTCCGTTTTTATATTTAATCTGTGCTTCACATCCGGCAGCCTTGAATCCTTTAGCTGCTGTAACACCGCCTTTAATTATATTCATAACATCCTCCTATTGTACCATCACATATACTCTGTCATTGTGCATATTTCGTCGTTTAAATTCTGAATTTACGCTACATTTATTATGGAAACATTGGTGCAAGCTGTAATCCCTCATTCTCTGGAAGTCCGAAGAGAAGGTTCATATTCTGTACTGCCTGACCTGCTGCACCCTTAACAAGATTATCTAACGCACCCATCATTATAAGTCTGTTAGTTCTTGGCTCAATCTTAAATCCTATATCAACAAAGTTGCTTCCCTCAACCCAGCGTGTTTCAGGGCATACATCTTTAGGAAGTACTCTTACGAAATATTCTTTATCATAGTACTTGTCATATGCTGCCTTGACATCTTCGTATGTAACATCTTTGGCAAGGTTGGCATATGCTGTTACAAGAATTCCTCTGTTCATTGGAACCAAATGTGGTGTGAAGATAAGCTTTAAATCATCTCTTCCACATGCATAACCTAACTGTTCCTCAATCTCAGGTGTATGTCTGTGAGTTCCGACACCATAAGCCTTCATGCTCTCATTAACTTCGCAGAAAAGGTTGGCAACCTTAGCTCCACGTCCTGCACCTGAAGTTCCGCTCTTTGCATCAATTATAATTGTATCCGGATTGATTATTCCTTCCTTAACCATTGGATAAAGTGTAAGAATTGATGTTGTTGTATAGCAGCCCGGGTTAGCAATAATTCTTGTATCTTTGCTTACCTTGTCTCTGTTAATCTCACATAAGCCATAAACAGCTTCATCAATATACTGTGGTGCTTTATGCTCAAGCTTATACCACTGTTCATATACATTAACATCCTTAAGTCTGAAATCAGCACTCAGATCTATAATCTTAGTCTTTGAAAGAATTTCGTCATTAACAAGTGATGCACATAAGCCCTGTGGTGTTGCTGTAAATATAACATCAACCTCGTTAGCAAGCTGCTCCATATTGTCGTCCATACATTTTGCATCTACAAGCTTAAACATGTTTCTATATACATCTGAATAATTCTGATCTATGTAACTTCTCGAACCGAGCCATACAATCTCTGCATCCTTATGTCCTAATAATAATCTGACAAGCTCGTTACCTGCGTAACCTGTCGCACCGATAATGCCTACTTTAATCATAACTCCTCCTTGTTTTGCGAAGCAAAATGCATATATTCAACATTTATGCATAAAATAACGCAAAATGTAAATTGATAACCTACATTATAGCAACTTTTTTTCTTATGTAAAGGATATTTTAAAGAAATTTTATATTTATACATTTTCATTGCATATTTGTGCATAATATGCATAATTTGTTGTTGCATTTTTAAATAAAGTAGTTTATTATAATCTGCAGGTGCATAGCATATGTGTTTTACTATGTAAACTTAATAATATACGGAGGAATATATAATGAAAGAAAAAGTTATTCTTGCTTATTCTGGCGGACTTGACACAACTGCCATCATCCCTTGGTTAAAGGAAACATACAACTATGATGTTGTCTGCGTATGTGCAGACTGTGGTCAGGAAGAGGAGTTGGACGGACTTGAGCAGAGAGCTCTCTCATGTGGTGCTGCCAAGTTATATATAGAAGATATCACTGATGAGTTCTGCGACAACTACATCGTTCCATGTGTTCAGGCACACGCTGTTTATGAAAATAAATATTTACTTGGTACTTCAATGGCAAGACCTCTTATCGCTAAGAGACTTGTTGAGATTGCCCGTAAGGAAGGGGCTGTTGCTATCTGCCACGGTGCTACTGGTAAGGGTAATGACCAGATCAGATTCGAGCTTACAATCAAGGCTTTAGCTCCAGATATCAAGATTATCGCTCCTTGGAGAGATTCTAACTGGAAGCTCCAGTCTCGTGAGGATGAGATTGAATACTGCAGACAGCATGGTATTCATCTTCCATTCAGCACAGACTGCAGCTACAGCCGTGACCGTAACATCTGGCATATCAGCCATGAAGGTCTTGAGCTTGAAGATCCAGCTAACGAGCCTAACTACAAGCATTTATTAGTTCTTGGATGCACTCCTGAGGAAGCTCCGGATGAACCAGAATATGTTACCATGACATTTGAAAAAGGTGTTCCAAAGTCAGTTAACGGCAAGGCTATGAAGGTTTCTGATATCATCAGAGAGCTTAACAGACTTGGTGCTAAGCATGGTATCGGTATCATCGATATCGTTGAGAACCGTGTTGTTGGTATGAAGTCCCGTGGTGTATATGAGACTCCTGGTGGAACTATTCTTTACGAAGCACATCAGCAGCTTGAGGAATTAGTTCTCGACAGAGATACAACAACATTCAAGATGGATGTTGGAAACAAATTTGCACAGGTTGTTTACGAAGGAAAGTGGGAGACACCTCTTCGTGAAGCACTTCAGGCATTCGTTGAGAAGACTCAGGAATATGTAACAGGTGAAGTTAAGTTCAGACTTTACAAGGGTAACATCATCAAGGCTGGAACAACATCTCCATATTCACTTTACAATGAGTCAATTGCATCATTCAAGACAGGTGATATGTATGACCATCATGATGCTGACGGATTCATCAACCTCTTCGGTCTTTCACTTAAGGTAAGAGCTATGAAGAAGCTTGAGAACGAGAAGAAGAACAATAAGTAATTAAAGAATATAACAAAAACATCCCCGGCATGGTTATTAATCATGCCGGGGATGTTGCTTATTTATTCTTAATTATATTCTCTTCTTTTGGACTTCAACTTGTCTTTCCACTGCTCTAACATCCAATTCCGCGTGATGGCAAGCGACTGGATTATTTTCCAATTTACGACACTTACATAAGCCAATACAATGCTAATACTATCATGTAGAAAATAACAAATACAAAAAACACAATACTCAGAACCAGATAAATAGTCGGTTCATTTCCCATCACTGCATTCTTGGGATTTATTTTACTAACATATATCGTATAAACCTCCCCTCTTGTATGAAGCGGTGAAAATATATTCATACTTACCCAGCCAACATAATTATACCCTTTATCGTCACGGATAAGGAACTCAGAAAAGTAATGATTGCTATTACCATATGCGATACCTTCAGTTTTATAGAATTGAGTTTTTATGTATAAATATCTAGCCAAAAATATCATATCCAGCATAATATAAATAATTATATATTCTCCATGCATTATTGCATCCCCCTTAATGAATCACATCTAACATAATATAAATCATCTACCTTATCTTACCACTCCCCAAAGTTCCTCGGTAAACTACTATAACAATAGCACTATGTATAAACCAACAAATATAAACTCCACAATACTCAGAACCATATATATAGTCAGTTCACTCCCCATAACTCCATTATATGGATTATGTTTTTTTACAAATATGGTATAAACATCCCCCCTTACATGATACCTTGAAAATATATTATTTGTTACACTGCAGACATAATTATGCCCTCTGTATCCATATATAAACTCAGAAGTGTATCGTCTGTCATTTCCATTTGCGACGCCTTTGGTTTTATAGAATTGGGTTTTTATGTATAGAAATCTTGCAAAAAAAATCATATCCAGTAAAATCCCCATAACTAATGCTTCCATTTTCTATCCCTCATATTTTATATTAGCAATTATAGATTCTTTATATTTACTATTCTAGCATACATCAAACTTTACCACTTGTAAACAACCGTACCTCCGTGCCCCCGACACAAGATACAATTCCCAGACAATCTTCCGTGCAAATGGAGGCAGGCTGCTGTATATATCATTTTCAAACCGTTGCGAAGACGCCGGCACTTAGTAAGCTGGGAAAGCTGGCACACAGTACCAGCAAATCCCAGCGAACTTAGTACCGCTGCGTCGTAGCACGAGCGCAAGCGTGTTTGAAAATGATATATACAGCAGCCTGCCTCACACATCCGCACGAAACCTACCCCTGAAATTTCTCTCTGTCAATCTCCTTCTCTTCCACTTTCCTATTCACATATGTCCGAAGCAGCGCATAACACACTGAGCTGATTGGAATAAATGTAAGCATCCCCATTATACCAAACAGATTGCCACCGATTGTAACAGCAACAAGCACCCACATTCCAGGCAGTCCAACAGAACTTCCAACAACATGAGGATATATAAGATTGCCCTCAATCTGCTGTAATATAAGGAACACGCCGATGAATATCAGTGCCTTTATCGGGCTTGTCATCATTATAAGAATCACACCGACTATACATCCGATAAATGCACCAACAATCGGAATAAGTGCAGTAACCGCAATAATAATTCCTATAAGAAGTGCATAAGGCATTCGCAATATAGACAATGTAATAACAAACATCGTTCCAAGAATACATGCTTCAAGGCACTGTCCTGACAGGAAATTAGAGAATGTAGTGTTGGTAAGTCTTAACACTTCAATGATTTTATCTGCCCTGCTCTCAGGCATGCACACATACATAAGTTTCTTACACTGTGATGCAAGCTTTTCTTTCTGGAAAAGCACATAAACTGAGAATACAAACCCAATAAAGAAATTAGTAATACCTGAGAAGAATCCGCTTATAGCCCCGATTCCGCCATTAATAATTCCTTTAGTTCCTATTGAAAGGAAATTCATAACATTTGAAAGAACAGAATCCCAGTTGATTGATATGCTGCTTAACTTTTCCTCATACTCAGGATATGCAGACAGCTTGACCTGCAGCCAGTTGATTAGATTATTAACCGCTGTTGGCACCTGTCCTATAAGGTCAGCTATTGTGTTCACCAGTTCAGGCACAACCACAAAAAGTACGCCTGCAATAATAGCCAGTATCAAAATCAGTGTAAGCATATAAGCAAGCACTCTTATAAGTCTGGGATGCTTCTTCTTACAACGCTTGTCAAACAGCCTGTTAAGTCCTTTTTCAATTGCTTTCATAGGTACATTGAATACAAATGCGATGACTGCGCCAATTATAAATGGCATTACAAGTCCTGCAAGATATGATATAGAATCAAGAATTCCAGTCACATTGTTAAGGGCAAGATATATTACAATTAGCACTGCACCAATCGTAATTCCCTTAACAACCTGACTGTCTTTAAAATGTCCTTTGTTCATACAACCCCTCCACTCTTTAAAGTTACTTCTAATATACTATACAGAAGTCCGGGATTCAAACATATTATATAAATTTAAGAATTGTAAAATGTTAGTTATACTGTGCATCAACCATACTCATCATCATTCGCATATTGAATGCTCCCATGAACTTCACTGATGGAAGATATACAAAATGCTTCTTCTGGATTACACAGTCATCCTCATATTCATCATCATACACTTCAAGTCTCATAACCTCATTTACAAGCTGACCCTTACCCGGCTGTACATTGAATGCGCCTTCTATGAATGGTGCGAAGCAGTCACGCTCGCCACTCTGGTCAGGGTCATATGCAATAAATGTATGAATCATACTCTCATACTTTGTAATAAATAATCCATTATCTGCACCGCTTTCCTTTAGTGCATTTCTGTAATTGTCCATCTCTTCCTCATACACTGCTGACTGCTTATTAATAATCTCTTCTAACTCACCCGCAGTCATAGGAATATTTTCTGCAAAGAAAAATGCAAGTGGCTGGATGCTTCCATATAATAAAAAGCAGCTCATGTCCGAATTAAGAGTCTGTGATACCTCAAGCTTATCAGTATCACCCATATACATAAGAACTGCAAAATTGCCCTTGGCAGTAAACTCCTTAAGCATGTTAATAGCTGCCTTTAATTCTGTTCTCGAAAAATGTCTCATAATATCTAATTCCTTTTCATTTAAACTATCGTAGATTATATCACCTATGACTGATATTTTCACTTCCAAATTTTACTTTTCAGAAATTTTTCTCTTTCTGTCAGCAATAATAACTATCACAGAAACCTCCATTTTGAACTTCAACATGCCTTCCTCCCGCTTTAACATCCAATCCGACACTATGAACAATCCAACACCATGAAAACATATCATCCGGCACACACAAGAAAACGGCAGCCGCCCTGTTGATCAAACAGGACGGCTGCCTCTATAAAAAGATTAGGAAAGTAAGAAAACTTTATCACAGAGCGTCGTTACCGGTTTCACCGGTTCTTATCTTGACTGCTCCCTCAATATCCTTGATGAATATCTTACCATCACCAAAACTGTTAGTATTAAGTTCTTCCAATACCTTATTAATTATACCCTCAACTATCTCGTCTTTTACGACAGTTCTTACACTTAATTTAGGTAAAAGATTTATACCCGGAGTTTCATCTCTTGTATATACCTGACCTGCGCCCTTCTGGTGACCGTAGCCAAATATTGTTGTAATCATTACACCTCTTGCACCCTCACTGTCAAGAATCCTTTTAAGATTCTCCAGCTTCTCAGGCTTTATAACTATCTCTAATTCTTTCATAATCCACAACCTCTTTTCTTCACATTTTAATATTCCTTATCACCATCAGGGGTCTTCATCCATACCTTTTCATGCTTCCACTTAATAAGAATCATATACAGCCATAGGATAAGACCTACACCCATATATCCTGCAAATCCTAACCATGTTGCCTTTCCGATACCGATAGTACAGAAGAATGCAATAATTGCCATGATTATAAGAGAGGCTATCTTAAGTCCTGTTGCACATTTGTATGGTCTCTCCCATTCAGGATGCTTCTTTAAAAGAACAAGTGAAGATATTGAAGTAATCACATAACACAATGCACACGCGAATGCCATCAGGTCAAAGAATGCTGTAATACTCTGCATTGCAATAAATCCAATACTTACAACAAGAATAAGTATGTTAGGAAGTGTTGGCTGGTTGTACTTATTAGTGTATGAGAACTGCTTTGGAAGGAAATTCTGACGACCCATAGCGTATATCATACGGACGCCTGAATACCAGAAACCAAGTACTGATGTACCAATTGGGAATACAACTCCGACAATACCCATTATAAGGACAAACCATGCAATCTTATCACCGAAGCAGTACTGTAATGCTTCAAATGTGATGAATGGGTGGCAGTCACCGCCATTAGTAAGCTCTGCCCAAGGCATTGCACCTGCAAGACAGAAGTAGAAAATTGTATATATAGCACCACATGTTATAACTGAACCAAGAATAGCTTTCTTCTGGTCCTTAATTGGGAAGTCGCCCTCCTCAACCATTGCCGGTACTGTCTCGAATCCGAAATATGGTGTTATCATAAATGAACAGCCGACAACCCATGCAATACCGGTTGCAAAGTTACCACCCCACTGCTTTTCATTGCTGCTTGTAAAGAAATCTGCGAAATTAGCAATGCTCCAGTGTCCGCTGAACAGGAAAAGTAATGAACAGATAAGAATACCTGCGATACCTGCCATAAGCATGAATGACTGAACCTTGCCTGCTACAACATTTTTATAAAGACTGAGTACACACCAGAAGCACAGTACTAATGAACCGACAATAACTGCCTTGCCGCCCGTAAGTCCCAAGCCAAACTGATGATTTAACCATTCTATTATTCCAAGTACACCTGCTGCCGGAACTGCTATCCATGCACACATGATAAGCCACGCTGACCAGAAACCTGCATGCTTGTTAATACCTACCGTATTAAATACCAGACACGAACCTGTACTTGGTAACATTGTTGAGAATTCAGCATACACAAATGCTGTTGGCAGTACTGCCAGTGTCATAAGTGCAAATGCTAAGAATGTTCCAGGACCTGTATATGACATGAATATACCATCCCAGTAACACATAAATGTAAAAATTGCTCCTGTTGCCATCGCATATACATAAATCAGCTTCATTGATTTAGATAATGCATTTGTTTTCTTTTCGCCCATAATTGTTTCCTCCCTTAATGTAGTCTCATGATTTATCGTCACGAAGATTTCTTATGCGGCTTAGCCGAATAATCTAAGATACCTTTCAGCTAATTCCATGGTTCCGTCCATCCAGCCGACACTTAATTCTGCTACCGGACCTGATTCCTGATGAGATGCAAGCCATGCTGTAAGCTGTAATCTTCTCATCATTATAAATGTGTCTATTTCTTCAAAATCCGTATCAGTGAACGGAAGAACCTTCTTATATCCTGCAAGCCATGCATTTACAAGCTTTGGAACAATTGGCTTGTCCTCAATAAAACTAAGTGCAGACGCAAGGTCATGTAAGTGCCATCCAAAACCGCAGTCATCAAAATCAATAACCTTAATCTGGTCGCCCTCAATAAGCAGATTGGCAAGTCGTAAGTCTGCATGTATGAGTCCGAAATTATTCTCATTAGTTCCATATCTTTCAAGTCTTCTCTTAATAATTCTTGAAACCTCTGACAGTATATTTTCAGCCTCCGGGGTCATCTCTGGAAATGCTCTCCAGTCACCCCATGCAGCATGCTCTCCTATGATTGTGTCGTAAGTCCATACCATACGGTCAAGCTTGTCTGTTCCGTTCCATATCTCTGTCTGACGGTGAAGATAAGCTGTTGTCTCGCCGAGATACTTGAACTGCTTTACCATCTGCTCCTCGTTATTCTCGTCAGGTGCTTCACCCGGAAGAAAATCACATATAACGCAGAAATATACATTTCCATCCGGTCCTGTAATCTTTTGTATATTCTTACCATCAAGCCCTTTTATAGGATTAGCTACAAGAAGCGGTGTGTAGTCATTAATCTGTCTTAACCACTTCATCTCTGAATTAAGCTCGTCCAATGTGTGATAACCCGGTCTGCTTATTCTAAGCACTCCTTCTTTTTCACCTGTTTCTTTGTTCTTGACCATATATGTTGCATTCTCTGACAGCACTATGAGTTTCGCCTCACATCTGTCCTGCCATCCGTATTTTTCAAGCGAAGCATTTGCAACAGCATCAAATAAATCAACATTTTCAAATGCCATGTCATTATCCTCCAATCAGAAAAGGCGTACACAAATCTATCCGATTCATGTACGCCTTTGTACTTTTCTTATATTTAATTACTGTCCCATAGATGTTGTTTCCGGCAATGTACTTCCGCCATCAATAACTATCTGTGTTCCTGTTATGTAGCTTGATTCATAACATCCAAGGAATGCCGCAAGCTCTCCGACCTCCTCAGGGTCAGCCAGCCTCTTTAAAGGCACCGCATCTGCAATTGCCTGTATCGCTCTCTCCGGATTCTCCGGGTCTGACTGCTTTGCCATTCCTTCAACAAGCGGTGTCCTTACATATCCCGGACATATTGCATTAACTCTTATATTCTTGTCTGCAAATTCTCTTGCAAGCGCCTTTGTAAATCCTACCAGTGCCGCCTTAGATGTTGCATATGCAACCTCGCCAGGATCAGCAACCATATCTCCTGTTACAGAGCTTGTAACTACGATTGCACCACCACCATTTGCTATCATGCTTGGAATAACAGCTTTTGCCACATTCCATGCACCTTTGACATTAATATCAAGATGTAAGTCCCTATTTTCAAATGTGTCATCTTCAAGAAAGTCTTCAAGAACACATACACCTGCGTTACATACAAGTACATCAATCTTTCCATATGTTTTCTCAGCAACTTCAACAATTCTTTCAACACTCTTGTAATCAGATACATCAACCTGAACACCTGTTGCCTCATACCCTTCGCTTTTTAACTGCTCTGCAAGTTCAAGCACCTTAGGACCTCTTGCTGCAAGCACACATTTTGCACCATACTTTGCATACACTTTGGCGATTCCTTCACCGATGCCTTTGGAAGCTCCGGTAATTACCGCTACTTTTCCTTCTAACTTTCCCATAACGCCACACACCTTTCTTAGTTTCCTGAAATGTAAGAAAGGGGCACGAAAGCTTTTCACTTTCGTGCCCCTTTGCACTTCGACACTAACTATAGTCCCAAGTGCGTGAAATTGCAACAATAAAAATATGCGTTTTTTCGTTAATTCATAAGGTGATTTTCTAAAAATTTCTTTATTCGTAAAGTGGGTACTTATCTGTAAGTCCCTTAACAAGTTCCATTGCCTTAGCCTGGTTAGCATCTACATCATCAACAAGCATAGCAATTGCTTCTGCAACAACATCCATATCAGCCTCATTGAAGCCTCTTGTTGTAACGGCTGCTGTACCAAGTCTGATACCGCTTGTTACGAATGGAGAAGCCGGGTCATTAGGAATTGTATTCTTGTTACATGTAATATTAGCTGCATCAAGAAGCTTTTCAACTTCCTTACCAGTCTTGCCCTTGCTTAAGAGGTTAACAAGCATAAGATGGTTATCTGTACCACCAGATACGATATCAAAGCCTCTGTTCATAAGTCCATTAGCAAGTGCCGTTGCGTTCTTAACAACATTTTCAGCATACACCTTAAAGCTTGGGTCAAGTGCTTCCTTTAAGCATACTGCCTTACCGGCAATAACATGCATAAGAGGTCCGCCCTGAATTCCAGGGAATACAGACTTGTTAAGCTTGAACTTCTCTGCTGCCTCTGCTGAAGCAAGAATCATACCACCTCTTGGTCCACGGAGTGTCTTATGTGTTGTTGTTGTTGTCACATCTGCATAAGGAATTGGGCTTGGGTGTGCACCACCGGCTACAAGACCTGCAATATGCGCCATATCTACCATGAGTAATGCGCCAACTTCATCACAGATTTCTCTGAACTTCTTGAAATCGATTGTTCTTGCATAAGCAGAAGCTCCTGCAATAATCATCTTAGGCTTGCATTCCTTGGCAATTCTTAATACTTCATCATAATCAATAAATCCGTCTGCTGTAACACCATAAGGAACAATGTTAAAGTATTTTCCAGAAATATTAACTGGTGAACCATGTGATAAATGTCCACCACAGTCAAGGCTCATACCCATAACTGTATCTCCAGGATTAACAAGTGCAAAGAATACAGCTAAGTTAGCCTGTGCTCCTGAATGTGGCTGTACATTTGCATATTCACAGCCAAAAAGCTTCTTGGCTCTTTCAATTGCAAGTGTCTCAACAACATCGACATACTCACAGCCGCCGTAATATCTCTTTCCAGGATATCCTTCTGCATACTTATTAGTAAGAGGGCTTCCCATAGCAGCCATAACTGCCTTACTTACAAGGTTCTCAGAAGCGATAAGCTCGATGTGGCTTCTCTGTCTTCCAAGTTCATCATCCATAGCCTTAGCAAGGTCTGGATCATAGTTTAATACTTCATCAAATGAATACATATAACTTCCTCCCATTATACTTTAGTGAAACAAAGTGTCCCTAGTTACTTATGATATAATTAAATTACGGATTAGTCAATTTAAAGTTGTGAATTCCTGCTTTTTTTAATATTTGTTTCTGTATATCGACTGCAACTCCATATCCCTGCTCCTCAAGTTCATATGTTGATTGTTCAAGTGCCATCTCAAATTTTTCAACCATACTTAAAAAATGCTGCGTTGCTATTCCTTTTCCAAGACCAAGTTTCTTTGCCTCATTCTCAAACGACTTCTGATTTATATTCCTTATATCATATTCGCCATCTATGTTAAGCGACATTTTCTCTGTGCTGCTGTCATATATAACAGTACTTAATAAATCATATGCCGGAGCTAATCTTATTCCTTTTAAATCCTCACTATATAAAAGAGCAATATTTTTAACATGATTATCTGTATTACCTATAAGATAATTAAATATACATAAATCCCATAGCCTTATCTGATCTTCAATTGGATTGCTTGAATAATTTTTTATTAGTTCAAATGCATCTGCTAAATAATCTTTCCCGTTTTTCTCGTATTTTTGTGACGCTGTAATTCCAAGTGCCTGTGCAAAATCCTCCTGATGAAGTCTTAATGGAACTTTCTTCCCCATTAATTCTTTGGATGTATCTAAAATCTTTCTGTCATATCTTTCAGTTGCAAATAAAAAATCATTTTCTTTATCATTAAGATTAATAATAAAACTATCTGGTGTCCTAATTCCTAGTTTTCTTGCTGTCAGCAAACATAACTGTTCATTAGCAACAATCTTTTTTAACCTTACATGGCTCTGCTTTAATATATGTGTACTTGGTGCCAGTCCCGCTGGCTGATACCATTCATTATTATTCCTGTCATAATATAATCCAGTCTTTCCTGATGCCCCAGCCAATGATAAATGTGATTTAATAACCAGTTCCGCTGACTTAGTTGCACCTTCTCTTGCAAATTCCAGCAATTCTTCATGTGATAATAATCTGTAAGAAGATTCTGTTATATTCATATCACCTTCTACTATTCTTATTGCTCCCAGACACTCGCTTCCTAATTCTGAAAGAACTGATATATAATCATTTTCATCAACATGAAGCCAACCCGCAACACACCTTCTTGTATATCCTTCTGGTAAAAGACTTTCAAAAAAGCATCGTGTTCTTTCTGGTGAAAAGCTTCTTTCATCAAGCGGTAAACTGATTGATATTGCTCTTGAAGATTTATCTTCTATATATTCCTCTGAATATGAAAATACAGCATCGTCAGAATTATGCCCTGTAATACTGCCAACATTAATCATATTTCCATTACATTCAATATATACCTCTAAATTTCTCATTATCTCCCCCTTACATTAATATTAATATCAAGTCCCAGAATTGAAATTAACTGCATTACTTTGCCAATCTCAACAGTTGTTTTACCTCTTTCTACATCTGATATAAAACTTACACTAAGACCAGTATATTCTGACAAAAATGCCTGCGTATACTTTAATTCTTTTCTCCTGTTCCTGATTATATTTCCAAGCCCCTCAGAATCAGTTATTTTCATAATATTCACCTCAACGCAAAAAACAAGCCGTACGGCTTTATTATACATATTTTCTCACAAATAAAGCCGAGCGGCTTTGTTTTGATAAAAGCATTATAATATAAGCCGTACGGCTTAGTCAATTTTCTTTTGTTACATAATTTCATTTTCTTGTAATAAAATAATATCCTGCGATTATTAATTTATATTGTGCCTTATGGGTATAGTATATATTTATCCAATCAGAACTTTTTGCCTTCAAACAAAAAACGAACCCACCCGAAGATGAGTCCGTTTCATAGTCTTATACCGGCAGATTCTTCATACTCTCAAGACTTATAACAAGTGTTGATGTATTATGAAGAAGTGCTGAAGTTGTAGGCTGTATGACGCCCGTTACACCAAGTGCAATAAGTGCGGAATTGAATCCGACAATCACACGGTAATTTCTGTTAATCTTCTTAATCAGACTGTCACTTAATTTCTTAAGCATAAGTATCTGGTTAAGATCATCTGCGCCGACAGTGATATCTGCAATCTCTCTTGCAATCTCAGCACCATCACTTATGGCAATACCTACATCTGCTGCTGAAAGCGCTGGTGAGTCATTAATTCCATCACCAATCATAATTACCTTTCGTCCGGCTGCCCGCTCTTTATCTACGAACTTAGCCTTGTCTTCTGGAAGAACTTCTGAATAATATTCAGTAACTCCAACCTTTCTGGCAATAGAGGCGGCTGTTCTTTCACTGTCTCCTGTCATCATGACAACCTTTGATATTCCAGCCTTCTTAAGCCCTTCAATAACCTTTGGTGCTTCTTCTCTTAATGGATCAATTATGCATATAACTGCTGCAAGCTGACCGTTAATTGCCATATAAAGATGTGAGCAGTCATCTGGAAGACTGTCAAATAACTCCTGCTTTCCTGCTGGAATTACACATGCTTCATCCTCAAATACAAAGTGATGGCTTCCTATGATAACCTTGCTTGTATTAATAAATGTTGATATTCCATGTGCAACAATATATTCAACCTTAGAATGCATCTCTTCGTGCATAAGGTTTCTTCTGCCAGCTTCATTAACAACAGCCTTAGCCATTGAATGTGGAAAATGCTCCTCTAGACACGCAGCTATTCTTAACAGCTCATCTTCCGGCATTCCGTTAAATGAATATACCCTGCTTACTGTTGGCTTAGCCTTTGTAAGTGTACCTGTCTTATCAAATACGATAGTATCCGCTTCAGCAATTGCCTCTAAGAACTTACCGCCCTTGACTGTTGCACTCGCCTGACTTGCCTGTCTTATTGCTGCAAGTACCGTAATAGGCATAGCAAGCTTCAATGCACATGAGAAATCAACCATAAGTATTGACAATGCCTTAGTAGTATTTCGTGTTAACAGATATGTAAGTGCAGTTCCACCAAGTGAATAAGGTACAAGCTTATCTGCAAGATGCTCTGCTTTTGACTCAAGACCTGATTTTAACTTCTCAGATTCTTCAATCATCCTGACAATCTTGTCATATTTGCTTGAGCCTCCGGCACGCTTAACTCTGAATACTATCTCGCCCTCTTCTACTACAGTTCCTGCAAATACAGAAGTTCCCTCACCTCTTCTTACTGGCTCAGATTCTCCTGTAAGTGAAGCCTGATTAACCATAGCCTCACCACTGATAACAGTTCCATCAAATGGGATTACATTACCCATCCGGATTATTACATTATCTCCGTCCTTAACATCTTTCACAGATACCTGTACTTCTGCATCATCTGTCTTTAACCAGACCTTATTAACGTTAAGTGACATCGTTCTTGCAAGGTCGTCAACCGACTTCTTGTGTGTCCAGTCCTCTATTATCTCACCTATACCAAGAAGAAACATTACTGAACCAGCTGTATTAAAGTCTCTTCTTAAGATAGAAACTCCTATTGCAGTTGCATCAAGAACTGGCACTTCAAGTTTTCTTGCAAGCAGTGTCCTGATTCCTTTATAAATGTACTTCATTGAAGATACCGTTGTTAATACCGCACATACCGGTGCCGGAATAAACAATTTCTTAGTCATTCTCCACAACACCTGATCTGCCAGCTTTTCAGTATAATGAGAATTGATTGCTCTTCCTGATGTTGCAAGAACATCTTCAGGAACCTCTACATTGCTGTATCTGAACTTAGCAATAGCTTCAATCACAGTCTTTCTTGAACATCTGTACTCAACAACTGCATCAGCAGTTCTCTCATACACCTTGGCATTAGTGACACCCTGCAGATTCTTAAGATAATACTGCAAGGTATCTGCCTGTGTAAAAGTCATGCCAGAAGCATCCATGTGAACACGGATTCTTCCGGGCACATCATGCTTTATTATGAATTTCATACTCTGTTACGCTTCCTCATCTTCATCTACTGAATCAAGTACAACTTCTTCTGTGTTATACTTTGTCTCATTGATTGTCTTAGCATCAGCATATATATCCTCACAGTTTTCCTGAACAGTTGTAGCTGTCTTCATTATACATGATTTAGCTCTTAAAACTGCTGCTGTACAGTTAGTGTAAAGCTTCTTGGCGTCCTTGCTTGTGAGAATCTTAATTCCTGCTGTTCCAAATAATACACCTGCTGCAAAAAGTCCTGGTTTCTTTAAGTTATCAATTTTCATACTGTGCTCCTCTCTGTCCATATTGGACAATAAATGTTTCTTAAGTTTGTCGGTTATTATATTACACATCATGTAACATTTCTACATAAATCCTCTTATTGAGAAATCTTCTCAATATAGCACAATAGAGAGATGAAACAGTTTCATCTCTCCATTGTTAGCAAATATTATTTAACTGAAACTGACTTTTTCCTGTCAACTACACTTGTTATCTTCTGATTCTTAATGTATCCGCAGGCTTCCAGCCCTGACTCAATAATTTTACTCCATTTGCTTTCTGATAAATTAATTGACGAATCATCGTTTAATCTTACAGTATAACCGCCATTATCATTCTCATCACAAGTTATCCTGTACATATTCTTACGGTTAATTGCACCTATTTCTTCCAGTGTATTAACCATTCTATATACAGTTGCAGCCCCAATCTTAGGATCCTTTTTTACTGCCTTGTAATAAATCTCTTTACAGCTTGAGCAGTCCTCTTCAAGAATTACATCAAGAAGCATAAGCCTCTGTTTAGTTATCCTGCAACCCTGCTGCTTGAGACGAGAAATAATAATGTCTTTGTCTTTATCAGGATTTCTGACCACCCGTTACCTCCTTTTAATGGCAGTGGCCTTTGCATTTACCGCAGTCGCCACCACATGTGAACGATTTACCGTTTTTCTTGTCGTGTACCATACTGCGTACAATAAGCGCAACTATAATCACCAATATAACTCCTACTATAATTGTTCCCAGCATAATTACACCTCCGATAATATATCATTTAATTACTTTGTTGCATTTAAAAGCTTCTTAGAATCAACCTTTAATGTCTTACTTTCCTTATATGGTCTGAATAACAGATAGATGAAACCAACAATTATAAGAATTGCGATTACTGTGAATACATTAAATGCTGTGTCGCCAGTAATAAGACCAGCAATCTGGTTAATTACAAGACCTACAAGGTAAGCATATCCACACTGGTATCCGATTGCAATCCAGAACCACTTAGTGTTGTTCATCTCTCTCTTAATAGCACCCATTGCTGCGAAGCAAGGAGCACAGAGAAGATTAAATGCAAGGAATGCATATCCGCTTACTACTGTAAATGTAGCTGCCATGTTAGCATATACTGTTCCCTCACCTGCTGAATAAAGAATACCCATTGTACCAACGATATTCTCCTTAGCTACAAGACCAGTAATAGAAGCAACTGTTGCCTGCCAGTTACCAAATCCTAAAGGAGCAAATATCCATGCGATTGCTTTACCAATTCTGCCAAGAATAGAGAAGTCAATCTGATCATCTGCAAGCATTGTAAATGTTCCATCAACAAATCCGAAGTATGTTGTGAACCAGATAATGATTGTTGAAAGTGTGATGATTGTTCCGGCCTTCTTGATGAATGACCATCCACGCTCCCACATGCTTCTTAATACTGTACCAACTGTTGGAAGATGGTATGCTGGAAGCTCCATAACGAATGGTGCCGGATCTCCAACGAATAACTTTGTCTTCTTTAAGATGATACCTGAGCAGATAATTGAGAATATTCCAAGGAAGTATGCTGATGGAGCAACCCATGGAGCACCATCAAAGATAGCTCCGGCAACCATTGCTATGAATGGAAGCTTAGCTCCACAAGGAATAAATGTTGTTGTCATAATTGTCATCTTACGGTCTCTGTCGTTCTCAATTGTACGTGAAGCCATGATACCAGGAACACCACAACCTGAACCGATAAGCATTGGAATGAATGACTTACCTGAAAGACCGAACTTACGGAAAATTCTATCCATAATGAATGCTATACGTGCCATATAACCGCAAGACTCAAGGAATGCAAGGAATATGAATAATACAAGCATCTGTGGAACGAAGCCAAGTACTGCACCAACACCGGCTACAATACCATCAAGGATAAGACCCTTTAACCAGTCTACACAACCGATTGCATCAAGTCCTGACTCAAGAAGCACTGGGATACCAGGAACCCATACACCATAATTAGCAGGATCTGGAGCTGCACCATCATTGTCTATACACTGTTCAATAGCTTCCTTAACACCAGCTGCATCTGTTGTCTCTGTTGTTACACTAAGATTTTCCTCATCTTCTACATCATAATCTAATGTAAGATTAGCTGGAACTGTGTTTTTAAGTTTCTTTAATGCTGCTACTGCTGCATCTGAATCATAATCATCAGCTTCTGTATCAATAGCATCTGCATACTCTTCACCTTTATCACCAAGGCTGTCGATATATGCCCCGATGATTGCATCTGAATCACCATACTCATCAGCTACTTCTTCGTAAGCTGAAGTGCCAATTCCGAAGAGATGCCAGCCATCACCGAACACACCATCGTTAGCCCAGTCTGTTGCCCATGTACCAACTGTTGTAACTGATACATAGTATACGATGAACATTACAACTGCAAATATTGGAAGTGCTAAGAATCTGTTAGTAACTATTCTATCAATCTTATCTGATGTAGAAAGCTTCTTCTCAGACTTCTTTGCAAAACATCCACTGATAATTGAAGATATATATGTATATCTTTCATTAGTGATAATACTTTCTGTATCATCATCAAATTCTTTCTCAAGAGTCTCAATCTCAGCTGAAACATCTGGAACATTCTTCATAAGAACTTTAATCTTATCATCCTTCTCAAGAAGCTTGATAGCAAAGAATCTCTTCTGTTCTTCAACAATATCAAGACCAAGCTTATCTTCTACTGCAGATATAGCTGCCTCAACCTTATCATCAAACTTGTGAGCAATTGTATTGAGCTTCTTACTCTCTGCAAGCTTAACAGCCTTCTCTGCTGCTTCCTTAATGCCAGTTCCCTTAAGAGCTGATATCTCAACAGCTTCACATCCAAGGTTCTTTCCTAACTTGGCAAGGTCAACCTTATCTCCGTTCTTTTCCATGATATCGACCATGTTAACAGCCATAATAACTGGAATCCCCAGTTCCATAATCTGTGTTGAAAGATAAAGGTTTCTTTCAATGTTAGTACCATCAACGATATTGATGATTGCATCAGGTCTTTCGTTAATAAGATAATTTCTTGCTACTACCTCCTCAAGAGTATAAGGAGAAAGCGAATAAATACCTGGTAAATCCATGATAGTTACATCTTTATGTCCCTTTAATTTACCTTCCTTTTTCTCAACTGTAACACCTGGCCAGTTACCAACGAACTGATTAGAACCGGTCAAAGCATTAAACAATGTTGTTTTACCGCAGTTTGGATTACCTGCTAATGCAATTTTAATTGACATTTGACTACCTCATTTCTTTTATATAAATGTTTATGCATTTGCTAACAAACATTTTACAACTCTTACATTAATTAGATTGTACTAACCTGCATGTAAAAAAAATCAGCCTACCTCTATCATCTCGGCATCGGCTTTACGAAGCGATAATTCATAGCCTCTTACTGTAACCTCTACAGGATCTCCCAAAGGTGCTACCTTTCTTACATAGACTTCAACTCCCTTAGTAATTCCCATATCCATAATTCTTCTCTTAACCGGACCATCACCATTTAACCTGGTAACTTTAACAGTCTGGCCTACAGATACATCTCTTAAAGTCATAGTTTATCTCCTTCTTATTTTAGTTTTATATAAGAACTGGCATATTCAGTCCTTTATACCATAATTTTATTAGCCATATCTTTTCCTATGGCAACTCTTGATTCCTTAATGTTAACAATGACATTACCGCCAGCTTTAGAAACAACTGTTACCACTGCTCCCGGAACGAATCCAAGATTCTCAAGAAAACGTCTTATTTCTTCCTTTCCACCAATCCGCTGGATTGTGTATGGAGTTCCTTCATCAATCATAGTTAATGGCATAAGCTCATCTCCTCTTTTTAGCATATTGATAATGTTTTTCATTACCACCTTGGTTAGTATATTCTAATGGTCATTAGATGTCAACAACTTTTGTTATATTTTTATAATATTTTTTAGAACAGATTAACCCCTGATTGATATAACCAACCAGGGGCAAAATGTGCAATCTTTTCAATATATTACAGGCAATAAATAATTATGCTAACGCTGTCCCAAGTTTTTTGCAGTTTTCAACAGCATCATCATCTGGTGCTTCCTGACAGATTACGCTGTCTGTTGCAAGAACAGCCCCTGCAGCCTTGCTTCTTTCTTCCCAGTCAGCCATCCATTCGCCGCTTCCCCATCCATATGAACCGAAAAGTGCAATTTTCTTTCCGCTAAGGCTTCCTTCTACCTCTGTGAACATTGGCTCAAACTCTGATTCTTCGAGATTCTCTGCTCCCATTGCCGGGCATCCGAATGCGATTCCATCATATTCAGCAACCTTTCCTGAATTAAAATCATTTGCCACAAGTACATCAACCTCTGCTCCGGCTCCTTTAGCACCTTCTGCAACTGCGTTAGCCATTGTCTCTGTATTACCTGTTCCACTCCAATAAACTACTGCTACTTTACTCATTATCCAATCTCTCCTTTTTTTACTTTTTATATGCTTAAACCGTTAATGCAGATATGCTTCTGCCTCGGTCAAAGACTCTTAAATATACTTCTGTGCATTTTCTGTAACGTGCAAACATCTTCTGGCTAAATGCCTCATCACAATACACCTTCCATACCCCACAACATTTGTAATTACAGCCCTTTTGTCTTATAAACTGGATTACATCTTCCACCGGGTAACTTAAGAACAGTCCTATTTCATGTGGAAAGCATGTGTTCTCCCCCACTCTCTGTTTAAGATGCTTGATGCCTGCTCCAACTTTATAATCTGTATATCCAAATGTTTTCAGTACATTTTGTACTGCTGGCTGTGACAAATCCTTCTCTAATCTGTCAGGTCTGAACACATATAAAAGTGCACTCTTTTCATTTCGCTTTAAAAATGTAACATACACGCCTTTGGCGTTAAGTTTTCTGTTTACACTTGCAAGCTCTTTCCTAAAATCAGATATATTATCATATCTGTAATTAAAAAGGTTGCCCGTCTTTAATCCGGCAAGCGTCGGAGAACACTCTTTTATAACTTCCCGCTCAATTCTTCCCAATACATCTGTACAGACCATTTTTCTTTCCCTTCCATATTGCACTTTATCCTCTTCTTTATCAGCATGCCCTGCTTTCGCTTAAATATGTTTCTAAAACACTTGTAAGCGATGCCGCACTGCTTGAATGTGTTCTTACTATATTTACATCATTCTTCTTAGCCTCTGTAACAGCTGATAAAACCATCTTATGAGAAACCGTATTAGTAAACAGTATCATAAGATCCGGTGTTCCAATCTGCTTGGAAAATCCACTTTTTTCCTTAACAAATACCTTCGCCTTGCAGCCGTGTTTCTTACATATCTGCTGATACTGGCGTTCCATACATTCATTTCCACCAATAATAACTACGCTCATATTCTCGTCCTTTCATTTACCTTACTTTTGTTAGCTTTGTCTAACCCGCATTTATAAAATAACGGATATCCTAACTGGATACCCGTTATATCAGTTAGCTTTAACTAACTATTAAAATATCATCTTTCTATATAGCTGTCAATACATTTTTACAAATTATCTGTCAAATGGTGCATCGTCATCATTATTGTCAAAGTCATCAATATCCGCATTACCATCTGAATGATCATGACCATCAATCATATTCTCTCTGTTGACAACTCTCTTGACATCTCTCTGCTTCTCTACAAGATCTGATAACAATTCCTTAGTAGCCTTAGGTCTTTTGATATTCTTAATCTCAAAATCACCCATTGTCTTGTCTCCAGAACATACTTTAATAGTTCCTACTCCGACAAGTCTCTGCATGAATGAGCGTTCCAATGAAATATCCATAATACGATAAAGTCTTACTTCATCATCCTTGATGCTGAAAAAGCCTCTGCTTATAAAGAATCTGTCCTTAGAAACACTGTATCTTGTAAATGACCACGGAAGTCCGAGGAAGAGAATTCTCTTCCTGTCCTTCCATAATATATCTGTACTGACTTTATCTCTTGCCATAATATCCCCTCCAATTCTAATGGCACACTGCTGACATATTCTATGTATTACTTGAAGTACTTAACACCAGATTCGAATATCTTAATATCCTGCTCACCATATATATTAATAGCAACACTGTCACCGCGTCTCTCAGAATGTGCCATCTTACCGAAGCATCTTCCGTCTGGGCTTGTGATACCTTCAATAGCCATGTATGAACCATTGATATTCCACTCTTCATCCATAGATACATTACCGTCAAGGTCACAGTACTGTGTAGCAACCTGTCCGTTAGCAAAGAGCTTATCAAGCCATTCCTTAGGAGCAACAAATCTTCCTTCACCATGTGAAGCTGGGTTGCAGTATACTCCGCCAAGTTCAGCATTAGCAAGCCATGGGCTTAAATTGCTGACAACCTTAGTATATACCATCTTAGATATATGACGGTTAATTGTATTAAATGTAAGTGTAGGTGACTGTGCATCCTGTCCTGTAATCTTACCGTTAGGTACAAGACCAAGCTTGATAAGTGCCTGGAATCCGTTACAGATACCAAGTGCAAGACCATCTCTCTCATTAAGGAGCTTCTCAACCGCTTCCTTCATCTTGGCATTACGGAATGCTGTAGCGAAGAACTTGGCAGAACCATCTGGTTCATCACCTGCTGAGAATCCACCAGGGAACATAATAATCTGTGCCTGGTTAATAGCCTTCTCAAATTCATCTACAGACTCTCTGATACTCTCAGCATCAAGGTTCTTGAATACCTTAACGATTGTATCTGCACCGGCTCTCTCGAATGCCTTGGCACTATCGTACTCACAGTTAGTTCCTGGGAATACCGGGATAAATACTGTTGGCTTGGCAACCTTATTCTTGCATACATGCACGCTTGATGCTTCATATAACTTACTCTCAACCGGTGTAGTTTCCTTAGAAGCCTTTGTTGGGAATACGCCCTCAAGAGTATCAGCCCATACGCTTAATGCTTCTTCTACATTAATTGAAACTTCCTTGTATGTGAACTTACCATTATCCTTAACAGTACCAACCTTAGTATAAGCTGTAGTAATCTCAGAAAGCTTATCTGCTGGAACTTCTGCAACGATACAGCCATAAGCTGGTGCAAAGAGGTCATCTTCCTTAACATCTGCACTGATCTCGAATCCTAACTTGTTACCAAATGCCATCTTGCTGAGTGCTGGTACAAGTCCGTTAGCATCAAGAACATATGCAGACACGATTGCCTTCTTCTGGATAAGCTCATGTATTGCACTGTAAAGAGCCTTAACCTGTTCAAAATCTGGAAGGTCATACTGATCCTTCTTAATATCAAATCTGACTAATACATCACCATCATTCTTAAGTTCAGGAGTGATAATATCTCCCTCCTTAGCTACATCAATAGCGAATGAGCAGAGTGTTGGTGGAACATCAATATGTTCAAATGTTCCTGACATACTGTCCTTACCACCGATTGATGGAAGTCCGAATCCCATCTGTGCTTCATATGCGCCAAGAAGTGCAGCAAATGGCTGGCTCCATCTTTCTGGATCTTCTGTCATTCTTCTGAAGTATTCCTGATATGTGAATCTGATCTTACTGAAATCACCACCGGCAGCAACAATCTTAGCTACAGAATCTGTAACAGCATATATTGCTCCATGATATGGGCTCCATGATGAAAGATATGGATCAAATCCATAAGACATCATAGTTACTGTATCGCATGAACCCTTAAGCACTGGAAGCTTTGCAACCATGCTCTGTGTCTCTGTAAGCTGATACTTACCACCATATGGCATATATACTGAACCGGCTCCGATAGAACCATCAAATCTCTCAACAAGTCCCTTCTGTGAGCATTCGTTAAGGTCTGCTAAAGTCTTTAACCACTTACCGCGTACATCTGTAACCTTAACCGGCTTAAGGTAATCGTCTTCCTGTGAAGGAATATCAACTACAACCTTAGTCTCCTGATGGGCACCATTAGTATCAAGGAATGCTCTTGAAATATTAACGATATCCTTGCCTCTCCAGTTAAGAACAAGTCTTGGTTCTTCTGTTACAACAGCTACCTCAACTGCCTCTAAGTTCTCCTCAGCAGCGTACTGAAGGAATTCCTTGACATCCTTAGGATCAACTACAACAGCCATTCTCTCCTGAGACTCTGATATAGCAAGCTCTGTTCCATCAAGACCTTCGTACTTCTTAGGAACTTTATCAAGATCTACCTTAAGACCTGCTGCAAGCTCACCAATTGCAACGGATACACCACCTGCACCAAAGTCATTACATTTCTTAATAAGCTTAGTAACCTCTGGTCTTCTAAAGAGTCTCTGCATCTTACGCTCTGTAGGCGCATTACCCTTCTGAACCTCAGCACCACAATCCTCAATAGACTTCTCTGTATGAACCTTAGATGAACCTGTAGCTCCGCCACATCCATCTCGTCCTGTTCTTCCACCAAGAAGAATAATGATATCTCCCGGGTCAGAATTCTCTCTCTTAACTGCACTTCTTGGAGCAGCAGCTATAACTGCACCAATCTCCATTCTCTTGGCAACATAATCAGGATGGTAGATTTCCTTAACATATCCTGTAGCAAGTCCGATCTGGTTACCATATGAGCTGTATCCGTGAGCTGCACCTGTGACAAGCTTTCTCTGTGGAAGCTTTCCATGAATTGTCTCTGATACCGGAACAGTAGGATCTGCTGCACCTGTAATTCTCATTGCCTGATATACATATGTACGTCCTGACAATGGATCTCTTATAGCACCACCAAGACAAGTTGCTGCGCCACCAAATGGCTCAATTTCTGTTGGATGGTTATGTGTCTCGTTCTTAAAGTTAACAAGCCATTCCTCTGTCTTTCCATCAATCTCAACCGGAACAACAATTGAGCAGGCATTAATCTCATCAGATTCTTCCTGATCAGCTAACTTACCCTCAGCCTTTAACTTCTTAGCACCCATAAGTGCAAGGTCCATAAGGCATACGAACTTGTCCTTACGGTCCTTATATATTTCTGCTCTGTCTGAAAGATACTTGTTATATGTAGCTTCCATAGGGGCTTTATAGAATCCGTCCTTAAACTTAACATCTGTAAGCTCTGTTGCAAATGTTGTGTGACGGCAATGATCTGACCAGTATGTATCAAGTACTCTGATTTCAGTCATAGAAGGATCACGCTTCTCAACACTAGCAAAATGCTCCTGAATGAACTTAAAATCCTTAAATGTCATGGCAAGTCCTAAAGAATCATATAATTCCTTTAACTTATTCTCTGGCATATCCTTGAATCCGTCAAAATAAATAACATCAGCAGGAGTCTTGAACTCAGTAACTAAAGTTTCTGGAATATCCTCTGCTGCCTGTCTTGAATCAACAGGGTTAATGCAGTGTTCCTTAATCCTGTTCTTCTCATCATCAGTAACAGTTCCTGTCAATACATAAGTTACAGCAGTCTTGATAACTGGTGTCTCATTCTCATTAAAGAACTTAACACACTGTTCTGCAGAATCAGCTCTCTGGTCGAACTGTCCTGGAAGATACTCTACAGAGAACACAAAATCGTCCTTTCCCGCTGGAAATGTTCCCTCATAAACATCATCTACCGGTGGCTCAGAAAAAACAGTAGTAAGTGCTTTCTTATATGTTTCTTCTGAAAGATTCTCAATATCATAACGGATAAGAACTCTTACATCTGTAATAGTCTTTATTCCAAGATATCCTCCTATCTCCTCAAGTAATTCTTTCGCATTAACTGCAAATGGTTTCTTTTTTTCGACAAAAACTCTCTTTACGCCGCTCATATCTTCCTCCTGAGATTAGTTATATTAATTATTAATATTTAATCATTGTATCACAATAAAACATATTTTCAAACAACTATTCATGCATTCTTCTTATTATCTTGTAAACAACCTGATTACCCATTACTGTAGGTCCTGTATGTGCGAAGAAAACAATACCATCTGTCTGTGATATTATCTCACTCTTAACAGTACCCTCACACGGGTCAAGAATCTGTGCAATAAGCTCCCCGTGATACACAGGATCACCCGGCTCTTTAAGTCTCTTGTAGAATCCTGCATCATAAGTCTTGACTGCCATAAGGTCAAACTCATTGATAACACTTGCAATATATCCACTGTGATTGTTGTACTTAAGAATACCCATTCTGGTTAAAAACCTGAGAACAGATGACACAGCCTGTCTTGCAGATTTCTCATCAATCATATCTGTGCTGTTAGTATATATTGAAAACGCATTAGTACCATTCATCTGCCAGTTATAATTAAGTGTCACTGTATCCATTGGCTTCGGCTTTCTAATAACAACGTACTGAAGTCCAAACAGATTGGCAAGACTTGCACTCTGAAATCCTGTATCCATCATCTTTACATGAGGAATAAAATCACCCGGCATATAAAAGCTTGCAAAATGTATGCCATAACTGTAACCCTTAATTCTGTCAAAAAGTGTTCCTGCTATCTGCTTGGTTGTATCTCCATTAACATCCCCAGGAAAAGCTCTGTTAATATCAGAATTATCTGTAGGCCAGAATCTCTTTCCAACATTCATGGAAAATCTGTTAACAGATGGGATAACAAGAATCTCATGATTGTGCGATATTGCACCATGAGCCTCAAGCTCTTTAAGAGCCTTAACAAGCTGCGAACATATATACAGCTGCTGTATCTCATTACCTCTTAATGCACCAACAATACATGCCGACTTCTCACCACCGCCGAATCTGTAGCCTTCTATCTGATAATCTTCTCTATATATACCCTTTAACGAATAAATAATCTCTTTCTTCATTATCTGCCACCATAAACTCTTGCTATAAGAGCCCCCTTATGTACTACCGGATTCTCTCTTAATGTAAATATAATTCCATCTGTAGGCGATTCAATTCTCTGGATTATTCTTCCCTTAATAGGTTCGATAATATCTCCTATATGCGTTCCAATTCCAATCCTTCCCATAGAATCAACTGCTGATACGAATATTCCGCTTTCCTTAGCAGTAAGAAATGTAACCTCACCCTCTGTAGAGATAATAGGTTCATTCACTTCTTTCGGCTCATCATCCCATATCCCCATATGAGACATAAGGTTAAATATACCATCAACAATATCCCTGCAATACTTTGGCGTAATTCTGTTTCCAACACCCATCTCCGTAACAAGAGTAGGCACACCAAGATGGTTAAGACTATAAGCAAGAGTTGCATCCAGCACAGTAATTGAAGAATATATCCACACAAATTGTGCATTCATCATCTTCGCATAAGGAAGAAGCTTTTCCTGCGTATCATCATTAATTCTTACCTGTGGCATCTCATTTACAAATATATTGCTTGAATGGATATCAATACACAGATCGCTTCCAATAATATCTTCAATAATACCTGCTGCCACATATTCAGCCATCGCTCCATTATTATCACCAGGGAAAACCCTGTTCATATCAAGGTCAAACATAGGAATTCCTCTTGAACCTGTATCAAGTCCAAGAGGATTAATATCTGGATAAATATCTACAATTCCTTTAAGCTTATTCTTCTCTCTTTCAATCCTTCTGATAACCTCATAGCAGATATACTGTCCGTCAAGTTCATCCCCATGAGTGCCTGTAACTATAGAAATCCTTGGCATATCAATACCATTTTCTTCATTCGTAAGTCTGTTCTTTCTTACTACCAGCCTTTCATGCACCGGCAATTCCACCGAAACAACTTCTTCTATCATAATACTCTCCCTATAATAATACTCTCCCTATAATATACTTATTCATCATAATCCCTAAGAATAATCGTGCTTGGCGTCTTCTTAACAATAATATGTGAAAATACAGAACTTGGCATGTAAGTCTTATCATCCATATATACCCTGCTTCCCGGATATATATGATTCTTTACTTTAACAACTGCTCTCTCTGAATCTCTTATAAGATTGTATAATGCCTTGCTCTTTTCTTCAAGCTTGGCTTTCTGAGCCATCTTTACAATCTTTGACTGGGTAACTCTCAATGCCATTTTACTATCATACTTTTCAGGCATGTTCTGTTTAATCATCTCAAACTTCTTATTAGCCATTTCAAAGGCTTCAATCTGTTCGTCCACCTCCTTAAGCTCCATAATAAGTTCTGCATACTCTTTTCTGATTTCTTTGGTCGAACCAACCCTCAACAAAGTCTTTACATTGCTTTCATGTCCACATGATGTAGTACTGATTCCCATAACACCAGTTACATCACCACCTATAATAGAACCTATGGGTCCCTCAACAAATACCCTGCCATATGTAAGCACCCTGCAGTTAAGAATATAATTACACTGTAAGTCTCCTTTGGCAATAACCTCTGTATTCTCAAAAAATCTGCCAGATATATTTCCCCCTGCCTCGATCTTTCCTGAATTCTTAGTATTAACGCCATCCTTTAATACAATATCCTTCCCAGCAATAAGTGTTGCTCCCTCAACGAAGCCTCCAACATATATACTTCCCATGGCATGAACTGTTACACCACTTCTCACACTGCCTATAATATTAACATCCCCGTTAAAGTCAATATTACCCATACTCATGTCAAGATTACCATTAACCTCATACACATTAACAACACTTAAATCATAGTTGCAGTATTCAATCTTTCCAGATATTGCAGCATAAGTTTCTTTCCCATCCTCAGATGTCTTAAAGCCCTTACCATGCAGTCTTGGCTTGGGTTTTCCTGGTTTAGGCACAAGCAGCTTCCCACATACATCAAAGCCAAATTCCCCTTTAGTCGGCTCATGATATCTTGCCAGCAGATCACCCTCATTAACCTTTTCAAATCTCTTCTGATTAAAGTAATCAATAGAACCATCTTCTCTTACTGTAGGTCTGTTATTATTAATTGCATCTGTATCAAAGAAGAACTCATAATATCCATCTTTTCCTGCCTCTACCGGTTTACCAAAAGCAACTTCAACCGGCTGGTCATATATTTTTTGTGAAATCATCCATCGAATTTTTTCTTCATCTATTCCCGTCTTAATTCCATTAAGCGATAGCTTATTCATGACTTCATCATATGTATATCCTTCATCACATTTGCCAAGCCTGACTGATGCGCTCATATTATCATCTGCAATATATACATAAACCTCATGTAACTCGATATCATCTATATCAGCTGTTTCATTAACTATTTCTGTATTGCTCATGCTGTTCCCCCTTTCCGAAGGTCTTATCCATTCATTATCAAAACACTGTACTGTAATAGCTGCATCTTAACATCCATACTTAAGCAGCCCATCCAGATTACTTCCCCTCTCAAGTGCAAGTCTTATCTTCTCCATCTCTTTAAAGGTATATCTTGGATCAGCATATAAAGAAACATCTACACCGCTTGTAAGTCCCATAAGAATTTCCTGTGACTGCAATTCATTAAGTGCAGGCTTCTCGTCATTCCATTTATCAGAAATTCTGTGTCTTGCCTCTTTCATGCTTACCGCATCAATAAACGGATCTGCATATTCAGAAACATCTATTCCTTCTTCAAGCCCAAGTCTTATCTGCTTCATCTGTCCTGATGAAAATCCAACCATGTTATATGGAGTAACATCAATCCCTTCCTCAAGTCCAAGTCTAATCTGTTCCATCTGTTTTCCATTGTATTCATGAAGCAGATACTTAGTTATATCGACACAATTGTGTATTCCCAGCCTTATCTCATTGAGCTGATATTCATCATAATTATCCTCAACAAAAAATGTAAGGTCAATCTCTTCTTTTTTTGCAAGTCTTATCTGTCTTAATACCTCTCCTGAATAACCAAGCTTTGCATACCTGGTCAGATCATAATTAAGCTCTGATGCAAGCCTTATCTCTCTCATAACAGAATGACTGAACTTAGGATTACATATATCATCCATATTCATTCCGCTACGCACAGCCTGCTTCAGTTCTTCCATCTGCATATAATCATACTGTGCATCTGCAAATCTGCTTACATCAAGTTTTTCTTCCAGACCAAGTCTTAATGCTTTCATCTGGGCAGCGTTAAATTCCTCTTTACAATACACACTCACATCAACGCCATTCTCAATTCCTCTGATAATCTCAATAGTCTGTAATTCATCAAATCCCAGAGACTGCCAGACCTGCTTGTCTACAGTTTTGTTTTCTATATTCTTATTAATCTCTTCCACGTTCTGCATAAGCCCATCTCCCATAATCAAAACAAATCATCATATATCCGGACCCTAATAATATCTGTCTAAATTCTATCACACATACAGTCCGACTACAAGTTCTAACATTGTACATTTTTTATCAATGCTCTACATATCCTGTTCCGTCCAGAAATCCTTAATACATTTATAAGCATTACCCAGACTGACTGGAAATATCCTGTTCCACTCCCTAGGATACATACGCTCATATTCACCAGTCATAAATCTGTCATCCAGAAGTGCAATAACTCCCTTATCCGTATCCGTCCTTATAACCCTTCCTGCTGCCTGAAGCACCTTATTCATTCCCGGAATAACATAAGCATACGAATATCCATTTTTGCCAAATTCATCAAAATAATCCCTTAAAATGTTGCGCTCCCTGCACACCATCGGAATCCCCGTTCCGACAATGACAGCTCCAATAAGGCTCTCATCCTTTAAGTCAATGCCTTCGGAAAATATTCCTCCAAGCACACAGAAGCCTGCAAGCGAAGCCCCTTCTGGAAGTTCCTCGTAAAATGCTGATAAGAATTTTTCCTTGTCAGCCTCCTTCATAAACCTTCCCTGCACAAGCACATTTACACAGCTTTCTGGTAAAAATGTATCTTCTCCACCACATTCAGTGACATTAACACCACTTTTCCACCTGAAGCACTCAAGAACACTCTCCATGTAAGAATATGACGGAAAGAACACCATATATCTGCCGCTTCTGCCAGAAATCATATGCATAATATAATCATGTACCTTGGCATATTCCCTTGCATTTCTTCTTGTATAACGGCTTGTCACATCAGTAGCCACGACAATTCTCTTATTATCAGGTTCAAAAGAAGAGTGTGCATACACCGCTCTTTCTGATACATCACCTGAAAGCATCTCCTTAAAATAATTGACCGGAAGCAACGTTGCCGAGAAGAATACCGTGCTTCTGCCCTGTGAAAGTCTCTCACTTATGTTGCCAGACGGGTCAACACAGTACAGATGTACAAGAAAGTTTCCATCATTATCATGCTCATTATAATAGACATATTTTTCATCAGCACAGTCATACATATTAAGAAAATGTCTCACTGCAAAGAAAAACTCGAGCAGCTCGTTAGTCACAGGCTCACCCTTATGCCTTTCCATAAACTTCTGCATAAGTCCCATGACACGCTCAAGGCTGGCTGGAAATGTTCCAAGACCACTCACAACCATGAATGTATCGCACTGTCTTTTATATTCGAGCAACTGCTTGTTACATCTGTCAAGTGCGCCTGCAAGCCGTTTGTCCATCTCTTTGACAAGCTTCTTAGCCGCAAGAAAATCTTCTTTTTTCAACACTGCGCTGTACATTTCTCTTGCTCTGTCCACAAGGTTATGTGCTTCATCCACAAGAAACACATAATCACCCTTCGCACCATTGCCAAAATACCTCTTAAGCGACGCATCCGGGTCAAATACATAATTATAATCACATATAATTCCATCACACCAGTACGAAACATCAAGCGACATCTCAAACGGGCAGACATTATGTCTGTTGGCATATTCCATGACATTATCTCTTCCGATAACCATCTGGCTCGTTATTATGTCGTACACAGCATCATTAATCCTGTCAAAATGCCCCTTGGCATAAGGACATGACACGGGGTTGCAGTTGCGCTCATCAAGTGGACATATTTTGTCCTTCGCTGTAAGAGTAACAGTTCTCATATGAAGCCCGTTATCTCTTAATATAGCATAAGTATCCTCTGCAACAGTTCTCGTTATTGTCTTTGACGTCAGGTAAAATATCTTATCTGACATCTGCTGTCCTAACGCCTGCACAGCCGGGAACACAGTAGACAGCGTCTTTCCGACACCTGTAGGTGCCTGAATATATAGATTGGTATTATCTTCAATAGCCCTGTATACACTCACGCACAGATTCTTCTGCCCCTCCCTGTATTCATAAGGGAACTTAAGTTCTCTGATTGATTCCGTCCTTTTATGCCTCTCATCAAATGTATAATCAGTCCATCTCTTAAAGCCTGTAATCAGCTTATTAAACCACTCTTCAATTCTTTCAAATGTATATTCTTCCAGAAACTTGTTGATTGTCTCAGGCTCAGGAGTAACGTAAGTCATCTGGATTCCAATCTTTGACAGCTTCTTCTGGCTTGCATATATATAGCCATATACCAGTGCCTGGGCTTTATGCACATAAACCGGTTCTTTCAGCAGAGAAACATCTGTCTGCATAGTCTTTATCTCATCAATTATTGCATCGCTCTCCGGCTCTTTATTACCATCCTCGTCATAATTAATATCTGCAATAATACCGTCAGCCCTGCCTTCAACCTGTAATACATACTCAATCCCTAAGTCAGATACAAGCGGTATCTCAATCTTTAAAGGCACTTCCGCATGATACATAGTTCCCATGCTGTGCTGGATTTTCCTGTGAATTCTTGCCCCCTCCTGCATGATTTTCACATCATTGTTGCCTGTATTCCTGTTGTCAATATCACCTTCTGCACACATGAATTCCACAAGATTTCTTACAGATATTCGAAAGCAGTTTCCATTTACAGAGTACATACTATCTCCATTCAATAATGTTCTTCAATATCGTATATATAGGCATTGCCTGTCTTTCCGACTCTTTTAACCTGTTCCATGTAATTAAGCATTGCAAGTACACTGGCAGCAGTCTGCCTGTCAATATGCGCTGCATTTGCAAAATCCGCTGAAGTAAAGTTCTTCTCAAGTCCCTCTGGTACAAACTGCATATAATCCTGTGGACAGTCCAGTTCAACTATCTTTCTTATTCCAATAGGAATGCGGTCATAACGCACACTTCCGCGCTTCTTATCGTAACTCCAGCCATTAAGAAGCTTATATTCTTCCATATCGATCAGCAGCAATGTAACCTTAAGATTCTGATTCTTTAAAAATGCTTTAATCTTATATAGTTCAAACATCGCATCATACATAGAACATCGCTTCGGAGACTTTCTTCTGGAAGTAATGTCCCCTGTTTCCGGCTCAATCCAGCTTAAATACTTCTCATATGGCATTGGATATACAACCCTCACCTGATATTCATTCAGGAACACTGACAACTTATCCCTTAACTTGTTAAGCTGCCTCGTCTGAATCTCAATTATCCCATGCTCGTTATATATATCTGCAAAATAACCATCTATTGCAACCTCATGATTATCCTCATCGGGTTCATAATACATTTTTAATACTGCATGCAGTGTCTTTTCCGACAAAGTACCTATCCCCTTGTCATTATGGCTCTTACCGATTATCTTCTCTTTCGCCGCGTCAAAAGCCTGACTGTCTATATATTCAACTGGTTCTGCTGCAGATTTCTTTTTTGACATTGTGTACCTCGTATCAGATATATGTTATCATTGATAACAAGTATCTTACGAATACCTAAAAAAATCAAGGCATTTACCGATATAACCTATATAAATCCAATTAAGAACAGGAGAAAAACATGATATCAATAAGCATGTGCATGATTGTAAAGAACGAACAGGACATTCTTGCAAGGTGTCTTGATTCATACGCAGGAACTTATGATGAATTGATTATTGTAGACACAGGCTCAACTGACAATACTAAAGAAATTGCCGCTCACTACACCGATAAAATATATGACTTTGAATGGATAAATGATTTTTCAGCCGCAAGAAATTTTGCATTTTCCAAAGCTGGATGTGACTACATATTCAGTGCTGACGCAGACGAAGTGCTTGATGATACCAACAACTACGCATTAAGAGAATTGAAACATATGCTTCTTCCAGAGATAGACATTGTTCAGATGTATTATGTCAATGCATCAGAATATAATTCTGTATACAATGCACACAAAGAACTCCGCCCGAAGCTTTTCAAAAGGCTCCGTCCATTCACATGGATTTCACCAATACATGAAACAGTACGGCTCACGCCAATCGTATATGACAGTGACATTGAAATTCTTCACATGCAGGCGGGCGACCATAGTAAAAGAGACTTTTCAACATATTCCAAAGCATTTGAAAAAGGTATCCACATTGAAGATTATGTAGTTACCATGCTGTGTAAAGAACTTCTTATATCCGGTGAAGATTCCGACTTTATTGCTTTCAGGAATATATTTGAAAATATTCTTTCCAAAGAAGGCAGAAGCAATGATTTAATGAAAGAAATCAACTGTATTCTTGCTAAGATATATATGGCAGACGGTGACACTGACGCATTCTTTAAGACCACTTTAAAAGCAGTTGCCGACAATCCTCCTGCTGAAATGTGTCTGATTCTCGGTACATTTTACATGAACCAGACAGACTATGAAGAAGCTGTGTTGTGGCTGTATAATGCTGCATTTGAGACGGAAAGCATACTTGATGTGGCAAGCAGCGGAAATAAGCCTTTATCTTTGCTTGGCAGATGCTATGAAGAACTTGCAAAGACTTCAGATGACGCATACCTGTGTGCACAGTACAAGGAAATGTCTGACGATTATTACAATCAGGCTGATAACTGGTCGCTTCCAGAAGAATAAAAAAACCTTAGTGAAACCGTCAATGATTTCACTAAGGCTTTTTTATTATTTATCATCCTCAACATCAAAGAGCTTCAACTCTTCAACATCACTCTTACCTGACTTATCGTCTCCATAGGATATCTTATCAGATGATGTATCAAGTTCTTCATAACTGTCATCTTCATCCTCGGCATATCCATCAATTACCTTCTCTGTATATTCATCAAGGTCAACACCATCTTTTGATGCCATGTTAAACACTTTCTTAACTTTCGCAAGCTTAGTACAAAGAACAATATTAATCACTATAAATGCAGCTATTATCAATCCAAGTATTAATACTATCGTCAGCCAGAATCTGCTGTTTCCTGATGTTTTTCCATTATCAGCCTTAACATCAGCATTAGCAGTGTCAGATTTCACAACAGAATACGCCTGAATCGAGCCATCACTTACCCTGTATCTGAACCATCCCTTCTCTCCAAGAGAACTTACTCCGTAGAACAGGCAGTACTGTCTGTCAGCGTCCATAAGTACCTGCACTTCTTTACCATTCATGGTAAACCTTGTAAGTGCATAACCTGCCGGCTTCTCTAACGAGTTCGTTATAGACAGAACAACATATGTTATCTCTGGTTCTGCAACAGTATTGTATGGTGAAAATGTTTTCGAAGTCTCATCATAGATGTAGAACCCGCCTTTTCCATCTTCACTTTCAAGATACATAAGTATAAGACCTGTCTTTATGCCTTTAACCGCATTTATCTTCTGACCATTATAATCATAGTCAATCTCCTGATATCCATCTGGAATTGTGATTCCTGAATAATCCTTTACAACAGAATACTTCCTGCCATCTATCGTCACAGTTCCATCATTATTAACCGCCTGTGATGCATCTTCTGTAACAGCTTCTGTCTTTGACTCAGCCTCTGTTGTTGCTTCCTGACCATCCTCAAGTCTTGTTGTATATATTATATATTTCTTAACTGAACCATCTTCTGCAGTAACAGTAATTGTTGTTGTATTACTTCCCGGGTCCATTCTTCTGCCACTTATGCTTACATCAGCAGCATTATCATTAGCTACAGCACTTACAACCAATTCTTTAACATCAGCATCAACAGTTGCATTGTATGTTGTCCTTTCTGGTGAAAATGCTGGTGAAAGCGTTCCCGGACTTATCTGCAGGGACTTTAATGTGTTATCTGAGGAATAGCTGGCTGGAGCTTTTGCTGTGACCTTTCCTGATGAGGAACTGCTGACTGTTGCACGTTCACCATTAACAGATATCTTTGCATCACCTGCAACACTAAGCGTCGTTGTTCCTGCTGCAATAACTTCAAAATTCTGCGAAATTGATACTGTAGATTCACTCGTCATCTCAAGAGCTGAAAACATCACAACTCCACTATTAGCTTTATCAACCGGACGAATTATAGAATTATCATAAGAAACATTAATTGTCGCCCCATCTATGTCTTTATCAGCAGATATAGTGACTGTTACTGTAACTTCACTTCCAACTGTACCACTTGTCGAACTAATAGATACAGAAACCTGCTCATCAGCCTTTGCATAATATGCAGGAACTAATGATATACCCATTATAAATATTCCTATAAAGGCAATTAATCTTTTTATATTTTTCATAGTAATCCTTTCATATGTTAGTTACTGATTCACATCTCCTAAACCTAGAATATATCTCTTTATAACAACAAAATCGAATAAATCTATTTCTCCATCTTTATTACAATCTGCAGCCTTCCAATATATTCCGGATGGTTCTGAAATTCCCAATATAGACCTTTTAACAACTACAAAGTCAAACAAATCAACTTCTCCGTCACCATTAGCATCCCCATATAAAACAATCTCATATCTGCTGACCTCTTCGCCAGAAGAATTATATGTTATAAGGATATCTCCAGTACCAACTAATCCATCTTTCTCATTGCCATTCTTATTAAGTATCTTGGAATAAGCACCATTATAATTATCAATCTTATCAAGTACATCTTGGGCATAACCTGATACAGTTAAACCACTTATGTATTTTTCATCTTCATCAACAGATAATGTTGTTGAAAATCCCGGATAAGCAACATCCGGTTCTGGATCTGGTGTTGGTTCTGGATCCGGTTCCGGTGTTGGATCGGGTTCTTTATCCTGTCTTACAACAGTTATAGTATAGTCCTGATTATCGCCATTAGCTGCCGTTACAGTAATCGTAATATCATTACTTCCAACTGAAAGATCATGATATCCCAGTCCGCTTACATCTGCTGAAGAATCAAGTGTTGAACCTCCAACATATACAGATGAAGCATCATAATCAACAATAAGACTATATTCTGTTTTATACAGGCTGAATGTCGGAGTCAATGAATAACCATCAACATATAAGTCAGATAATCTGTTATTAGGGCTGCCGTCTCCTGTTGGAATTTCACATACATTTTCAGGCATATTCTCATATACAGGTATTCTGAATATAAATGCTATATTATTCTTGTTACTGTCACTATAGCCCTGTGCGCTCTTAACTGATTCACTTCTAGGTGCAAGAACATTAGTCATATACTGGTGACCTCTTCCTGTCATATCAAACTTTTCATAATAAAGAGTATTCTGACCTCTGTTTATATAACTTTTCCCAAGATATATTGCACCACCTATAATAGACTTCATTCTTTTATTCCAAGGTCTTAATGTAGATGAATCTGGATAAGAAGCATATTCAAGACCATTCTGGACTGCTGTCAATCCGCCACTAGCATATGCCCCTATATTGTAATAATTATAATAACCCAAGTAACCCGACTGTGTTCCTGATATGCTGCTTCCGTGTCCATCATATCCCTGCTCCTGCAGTATTCTTGAAGCAAGATGATATGGGCTTACCCCTGATTCCTGTCCTGCAAGCAACAGACCGGTTATATATGTATAATTTCTTCCATCATATGTCAGGTCATGGCTTGAATTCTCCATAAATGTGCCATCAACCATGCTCTCAAGACCACTCTCATCCTGTAATGAACTGTCAAATGAAAGATTTTCAAACATAAATATATTATCTGCATTAAGGAAGTTTCTAGGATCAAGTGCATATTCAACAAGTGCAGATGAAGCCTGAACCCAGCCACCTGAATCAAGCTGTGTATACCGTCCTGATTCCCAGTCATAACAGCCATCAGCTACTGATTTCCATGATGATACAGCTGAGCCATATGTAAGGCTTCGTCCGATTATATTCTGATTATCGAGTACATCCGACCAGTCTTTCCCATTATGGTCTGCCACAAACACCCAGTTAGGATATTGCGCATGAAGCTGTCTTAACCCATCCTTATAACTATCCGGGAATCCCTGTGAATCAAGGTACTCCTCGAAATCCGCATCCGGCTTATAATCATTTCTCTTATCAACAGTTATGTAGCCGCCATATATATAGCCTCTCTCATAACTGCCATTAAGATAAAATCCTATGCCGTACCACGTATCACCGTCGTCATCAGTTGTCTCTTCATATATATCAAACTTAAATCCACCGCTTACAGTTGTAATAATACTGCTGTTTGTTGTAGGACCTTTTCTGATTCTTAAGCCTGTAACATCATAATTAACATGCCCCTGACCAATTGACTCTTCCGCCTTAGTATTAAGTACAGAAGTAACCGTAAGGCATGTCAGCACAAGCATACATAACATGACACCAATTGCGGCTATTCTTTTTGCACTACATTTGTATCCTGATTTCATGTAATCACCTGACTCCTGAATGTATCGTATTAGTTTCTTCCAAATTCTGAAAGCTTTAAGCCCTCATTTCTCTCAAGTACCATATTAACAGACCAGCTATTGGCAAATACCAGAAGCGGATTGCCCTTAAGGTCTTTAATCTTCTTCATATCTGATGTACCAACAATTCTGTTCACATCAATTTCCTCAGGATTCTCAATCCAGCGGATATGCTCGTATGGAAGCGGCTCAAGTCTGATATCAACACCGTATTCATTCTTAAGACGGTATTCGAGAACTTCAAACTGAAGGACACCAACAACGCCCACGATAATCTCTTCCATTCCTGTATTGAACTCCTGGAAAATCTGAATCGCACCTTCCTGTGCAATCTGGTTGATACCCTTAATGAACTGTTTTCTCTTCATAGTATCAATCTGTCTTACTCTTGCAAAATGTTCTGGTGCAAATGTAGGTATACCCTCGAATGCAAATTTCTTGTTAGATTTGCAGATAGTATCACCGATAGAGAATATTCCCGGATCAAATACACCGATAATATCTCCTGCATATGCCTCATCAACAATATGTCTCTCCTCCGCCATCATCTGCTGAGGCTGGCTGAGTCTTATCTTCTTGCCACCCTGTACATGGTTAGCTTCCATTCCGGCTTCAAACTTACCGGAACATATTCTCATAAAAGCAATTCTGTCTCTGTGTGCTTTATTCATGTTAGCCTGAATCTTGAATACAAATGCTGAGAAATCCTCGGTAAATGGATCAATAACTCCCTGGTCAGACTTTCTTGGAAGCGGAGAAGTTGTCATTGATAAGAAATGCTCAAGGAAAGTCTGTACACCAAAATTAGTAAGCGCTGAACCGAAGAATACCGGTGTAAGGTCACCAGCACTTACCATTTCCTGGTCAAACTCTGCACTTGCTCCGTCTAACAGTTCGATATCTTCCTGAAGCTTGTCGTAGAAAGCATCACCAATTCTGTCCTTAAGAACAGCCTCATCTGATGCGTCAACAATCTCAGTATCAACTTCCTTCTGACCATTCATAGCTGCCTTGAATAAAGAAACATTTTTCTCTTTACGGTCATATACGCCCTTGAATTCCTTACCGCAGCCGATAGGCCAGTTAATTGGGCATGTAGCAATTCCAAGTACGCTCTCAATCTCATCAAGAAGCTCAAATGGGTCATTAGCCTCTCTATCCATCTTATTGATAAATGTAAATATAGGAATGTGTCTCATAACACATACTTTAAAAAGCTTGATAGTCTGTTTCTCAACACCCTTAGAAGCGTCAATAACCATGACCGCAGAATCTGCTGCCATAAGAGTTCTATAAGTATCCTCGGAGAAATCCTCATGTCCCGGAGTATCAAGGATATTAATACAGTAGCCTTCGTAGTTAAACTGAAGAACTGAAGAAGTTACCGAAATACCTCTTTCCTTCTCAATCTCCATCCAGTCAGAAACCGCATGCTTGGCAGTCTTCTTACCCTTTACAGAACCTGCAAGGTTAATAGCTCCTCCATAAAGCAGGAACTTCTCTGTTAATGTTGTCTTACCAGCATCCGGGTGAGAGATAATGGCAAATGTCCTTCTTTTCTTAATTTCACTTTCTAAACTCACTGTTTTACTCCTTTATAAACATAATACATAAATAATTCATACCCGTTCCGGCATACACATAATATAAGCCTGTGACGCAGTCTACGGCTTCACAGGCTTACTCTAATCAATAGTCTTCGAATTATTCACGGTTAAGACCAAACTTGTATGAAACCTCAGACTTGTCATCAATTCTTCTGAAAATGTTGACTACTCTGTCCATAACCGGTTCGAAATCTTCCTCATTCTCAACCTCAACAGTAACAACCTGTCCGTCTTCCTTAATAACTGCATCCTTAACAAGTGCTAATGCCTTGATATCTTCCTCAGTCTGGGCAACCTGCTCAGGTGTTGTTAACATCTTTGATTTACTCTTATACTTAACAGCGTATGTTCTTGTCATCATATCCTCCTATTGGCTCTTCGTAGCAATATAATCTCATATGTCATTCTATTATATAACATGTTTGGGGATTATGCAATGGGTTTGATTTCTATTATACTAGCAATGGTTAATCACTTATAAAATCAGGTAATAGTGCTCCTTCTCCAGTACATAACGTATATCCCGAATATTCTTCACTAAAATAATCACATGGTCTATTATGTGAAAGTTCTGTTGTATTATCAACTTTCTTCATCAAATAAAGTTCAATAACCATAAGTGATGCTAATGCATTTATACAGTTACCAAGTGACGCATTACTAAACTTTGCATACGTTCTATGTTTTAATTCGTTATAGGCTTTCCACCAATCCAATCCTTCTATTTTCTCTTTATTATCATCCCCCATTGCTATCTTCCAATTTTTTAATGGATAAATATTTTCGTAGCATGTAGTTATGCATGTATCCCCTATCTTAGGAAATTCAGACAGTATTCTTTCTGATATATCCATAATATTTGCTTTCTCTGAATTGAAAGGTTTTTCATCAGTTGCAATTAATTCACACAACTGTTTTGTCATATTCTCAAACTCTACCGCTGTTAATATTAAAATCTGCTGAAATTCCCATGAACATACATCTCCATATTTTAATTGATTATACTCATTTAAGCTATGATCTATATAACCCCTTGTATTATCAAAACGCTTACATAAAGTTCTAAAATATTCCCAATAAAATCTCATTTTTTCACTTGTTATCATAAATGTCACTCCTTTAAAAATCACAACATGTTTCTCAACTTAATCAATCTCTACACTCTTGAATTAACTATATAAATAAGCTACCATATCCAAAGCGTTTTTACAACATAATGTTATTTATGAAATACAATATAGATTTAAGAATCGAGGTATACCCTATGTGGTACATAGCACACACAACAGCCGGCAGAGAACCAGATGCCGTTGATAAATGCCGCAAAGCCATTCCAGAAGATATAGCCGCAAAAGTATTCTCTCCTATCTGGCAACATGCCAAGAAATATGAAGGCACCTGGCATCTTGACGATGACATTCTATTTGCAGGATACATATTTATAGAGAGTGATTCAGATTCCAAGACTCTTGAAAAACTTCTCTGGCGTATACCTAATGTAGTTTCTCCTGTCCGCATAGGTGGGGATTTCAATGCCCTTAACAAGGAAGAAGAACAATATCTCCGTCAGCTTATGGACGAGTATAACTATATTGCTATGTCATATGGATATATTGTAGATAACCAATTAATGATATATAAAGGGCCTCTTAGCGGAAGGTCTGATATAGTTAAGAAGATTGACAGACATAAGAGAATTGCTGATATAGAAGTATATCTGTGGCATCAACCTAAGCGTGTTCGTGTCGGACTAGAAATAATAGATAAAATCACTTCACAGGAATATGCAAAAATCAAATTACAATAACTGGAGATTTCCCATGAATAATAAAATCACTAATACAGATATTAATGAATTCGAAGAATTTCTTATAAACAAAAACAAGAGCAGAACGACTCTTGATAAATATATGCGGGATATACGAAGATTTCAAATCTTTCTTTCTGATAACAGTTATCCAATATCTCAGGATACTGCAGATAAATATATTGAGGTTCTTAAAAATGCTGATTACAGTATAAGCAGCATAAATACTATTATATCATGTATAAACACATTTTGTAATTTTATAGGAAGAAATGATATTCACTGCGTTAATCTTAAGAAATCTAAGGCTGAATCAACAAATTCTGACTTACTTACAGTTGATGAATATAACAAACTGATTAAAACTGCTATCAATAATAATTACAGACTTGCCATGTTAATACAGGTTCTGGGGAATACTGATATAAGATTAAATGAATTACAATACCTTACCACACACTCTTTAGAAATGGGAAAAATTACTGTTATACGTAACAGCGAGGAATATAACATCAGAATTCCAGATGATTTATTGGATGGCTTATATGAATATATAGACCATGAAGAAATAATAACAGGGGTGATTTTCTGTACTAGAAAAGGCACCCCTCTTGAAAGATCTAATATATGGCGATTGATTAAGAAACTGGCTGTTGATGCTGGGATTAATCCGGATAAAGTTTATCCGCAGAATCTGAAGCAGCAGCTTGGGAAGAAATATTATAGTATAAAATACTAATCTATTTCATACTCTTCTCTTAATCTATCAATCAACTCAAATGAAAAAAACTCTGCCCCACTGTCAGGTATCAGTTCCAGTCTTGCAATAGTTTCTTCTTAATATGGCTTTATCATTCAAATCAATCGGCACAAATATGCGTATATTATCCTGTTCATTCTCACAGTCTTTATATTCAGGATAATCAAGCAATGATTTATCTGCTAGTTATGGTTCATTATATAAATCAACTTTGTATCATTAGGTATTGGATACGGATCTATTCTATGATGCTCCATCTATATTCTCCTTGCCAAATATTTCTACAATAATTACAGTCACAAGCCATGTAAATTTTCCCAAGCCTCTATCAATTCATCTCTGTTATCTTTATACCATTCTTCAATTTCTGAAATCATTGATGTTGACCATTTTTTATTACCATCTTTATATAACTTTCCGTCGCTTAATCGGAAAACAGCCTCATATTCATTATGTAACACATGAAAATGTGGTAAGTGCTACATAACCCACCGTAGTGAAATCCTTTGAATTTAGGCGTAAGATTAGGACAGTTGGAACATTATACTCTAAATTCCTGATCAGGATTGCAAAAGTTGTAGCATTTCGCTTCAAACTATTATCAGACTTTTGTATCATTTTACTCCAAATAAATTTTCGGTGGATTGAGTTATGAATAAATCTGAGCGTGACAAATATTGGACTGAACTTATACAGACCTGCAGAGTTAGCGGTCTGTCAGATTATGAATGGTGCAGGATGAGGATGGTAAAACCCCGGAATCAAAGTCATATATATGGCTTTATACAAGCGGAGCATTTGAAAAACACAGAATTGTGATATATGAATATCAGCCGACCAGAGGCGGATATCATGCAGCAAAGTTCCTCGCTGATTATCATGGTTATGTACACACTGCTAGATTCATTCTGGGAATGGGTAGAAAAGCAGAATCCACTTGGCGGATCAAAGTTTTCTAAATCGGTGAACTATGCCCTGAATCAGAAACCATATATAAAAAACTATCTTAAAGATGGAAGATGCTCCATAAGCAATAATGCATCCGAACGAGCTGTCAAAAGCTATGTTATGGAAGAAAGAACTTTTTATTCCACGATACAGTAAATGGAGCAACTGCAAGTGCAATAGTATATACGCTTGCGGAAACAGCAAAGGTTAATGGATTAAACATCCGTCTTTACCTGGAAACGGTCATGACAAAGATGCTGGACTACAAAAATGAGTCCGAAAGCATACTTGAAGACCTTATGCCATGGTCAGAGATGATGCAGGACACATGTAGCCTTAATAAACATTAAGAAATCTGATTTCTATATAAAATGAGACTGTATGAATCATACGGGTGATTATGTAGCGCTTACAGTAGAAACAAAAGCATTAAATGATAAGATGAAGAAAATGATGGAACAGCTTGTGCTTGCCAATAATAACAGGTTTGGAAGAAAGACTGAAAAAATGCATTCCGTAACCAGCTTGACGATCCGATATTTAAGGAAGTTTCTTTTGAAGACCGCTTTGGAATGCTGGTAGATATCGAATACAGCAACCGCAAGAATAACCGCCAAAAGCGTCTTATCCGCAACGCTGGATTCTACCAGCCGGAAACAAATATCATGGATATCAACTATACTTCCGGACACAGGCTGAACAAGGAGCTGATAAACAGACTTGCCACTTGCGAATATATATCTGAACACCGGAATCTTTTTATTACCGGTGCAACAGGCTGTGGTAAAAGATATATGGCATGCGCGTTTGGTATGGAAGCGTACAAGCAGTATTACAACACCAGATATGTCCGTATGCCGGACTTACTCATGAATCTGGACATTGCACGAACTGAAGGGAACTACCGTAAAGTTATGGCAAAATATTCCAATCCGGTGCTTCTCATTCTGGATGAATGTGTGCTTCTTAAACCAACTGATACGGAGCAGAAAGATATCTTCGAGCTTCTTCATCGGAGACATAAGAAATCATCAACCATCTTCTGCTCAAAGTATGTATTCGAAGAATGGTACGATCAGCTTGGAGGAGAAGCAAGTCCTCTGGCTGATGCTATAATTGACCGTATTGCACATGACAGTTTTCAGATCAATATCACAAGCATTGATGCTGTGCATGACAGATCCATGCGAAAGGTATACAGCCTAGATAAATTACTACGAGAGTAATACCCTCATTAAAGTGGTTCATTCCATCTGGGCAGATGTCTCACGCCACACTGTATGGGCGACTCTGCCACACAAGAATATTCAAGTATTTCCCCTAATACCATTCTTGCATATGTTCTTCCCAAATTTATTGTAACATTAGGATACACTTCATTTTGGCTTGGCATCCTTATAAAAAATATATTTCTATGAAATCTATTTAATATATCTAACAATCTATATTTATTATGTTCTGATATATTATCTTCTACAATATATATTAATCTCTTATACTTGAACATTATTTTCACATAATGATTCTATTTATACTCCTCACATCTCAGAAAAGAAATCACTACTATAATAAACTACATTCATTCAAATCTCCTTCTTGCACCATTCTACTGTCTCTGCAATTCCCTCTGAAAACTTATAATCCGGTGCAAATCCTGTATCTTTAACTAAATCCTGTATATCTGCACACAAGTACATAACCTGGCGTGGACCATAGGCAACTTCTCCAAAACCAATCTCTGCTTCCGGATTAACCGCATTTCTTATATCCTCGATATAATCCTTAAGCGGTCTTGCCTCTCCCCCACCAATACAGTAAACCTTGCCATTAATACCTTTTTCTCCTAGTAAATAAAATGCCTTCCCCGCGTCCTTGGAGTACAGATAATCCCACATCTGCTCTCCCTTTGTACATGATGGCTTCTCTCCTATTAACAGCTTTCCTATTGTAGACATAACCATCGTAGCACTTCCGTCATATGGACCATATACACTAAGTATTCTTGTCCATATATGTCTGATTCCCAACTTTTCACACTGGATTCTTGTCATCTGTCCTGCACACAGCTTTGCCATTCCATAGCCATTCTCTGGAAATGCAGGAACCTGCGAATTAAGCTTTCCTTCAACTCTTCCATATTCCGCCTGTGAACCAGCCCCTATGAATGCACTGCAACCCATAACAGCCGCTGCATTTACAGCGTCCAGTGCATACTTCACATTCATATTCTGTATATACATATCATTGCGGCAGTCGCCAAATGTTCCCTCCCACCCAAAGTGATAGAACACATCAGGCTTAATTCCTATCGCCTGCACAAGCTGTGGCAGTTTATCAAGCTCACTAAGATCACATTCAACCTTCTTAAGTGAATGTGATTCCTTAATTCTGTAAGAACGCTTTGAATCCTTTCTTACAACTGCTATAACCTTAACATTATTCTTCATAAGAGCATCTATAAGACCTAAGCCTACTGCTCCCGTACATCCTGTTACAACTGCTGCCTGCATTGTGCCTCCTGCTGTTTTACTACTCTTCGTCCATTAATGGAATAAACATCTGTTTCTTTAATTCTTCTCTTGGAAGAAACGGTGCAAGATCCTCCAGTGGAGGGCTTACAAGTGTACCATCCTCTAATCTCTTGGTACTGCTCTTAGGCTCCCATACCTGCTTAGTATCTGTAAATATCTCACAGAATACAGGTCCGTCTTCCTTTAATACCTCATCTACAGTCTTCTTCATCTCTTCATTAGATGAAGCACTGTAGTATTTATATCCGAAAGCCTCTGCAATCTTCTTGAACTCAGGGAATGAGAGGTCTCCTGATTCCGGTCCGATTCCAATCTTGCAATGCTCCTTAAACAAATTATTCTGTGTAAGTCTTATTGAATGATATCCGTTATTGTTGATAAGGAATATCTTGATTGGAAGCTTATTAGTAAGTATTGTCTGTAATTCCTGAAGGTTCATCATTATACTTCCGTCACCCTCAAGACATATTGTATTTCTTCTTCCGCCGCCGATACAAGTTCCAATCGCTGCAGGAAGTCCATATCCCATGCTTGCTATGGCACTGTTATTAGCCATACGGCTTCCCTTCTGGATTACATATGCCTGATTACCTACAACACAGCATGCGCCATTAGACACTGCTGTAAGACTGTTCTCTGGAAGTCTGCTGCTTAAATATCTTACAAATGCATATACATTTGCAGTGCTTCCATTCTCCTCCCACTGTCTTGGCTGTACTGCCGGATATTCCTTTTTCCATCTCTGTGTTGTTGCAAGCCACTCTCCACCTGCTGATACAGGAGCGATAGCTGTTGCCTGCTTATCAAGCTTTGTAAGAAAATCTTTAGCGTCTGCCCATACAGGCATCTCAACATGGATAGTAGGCTTCTTTAACTCAGCCTTATCAACATCAACCATTATGACCTCTGCTGCTCTTGCCCATGTTTTCCAGTTATATCCAGTCTGTCTGATAGATATTCTTGTACCTACAGCAAGTATTAAATCAGCATTCTGAATAGCCCAGTTACCCGGTCTGTCGCCCATATTACCTGCTCTTCCACAATACATAGGATTATCATCTTCTATCAGATCCACTGCATTCCAGTATGTAACGATAGGTATATTAAGCTTTTCTGAAACTGATCTGAACACATCATAAGCACCTGAAAGTCTTATTCCATAACCTGCATGGAATACTGGTCTTTTGGCATTCTTAATCTTTTCAAGTACAGTTCTTACAACATCTTCACTTACCTGTGGCGGAAGCTTTGCATCATCCTCTGCCGGATTATATCCTTCAAGCTCATCAGTCTCAATATATCCGCCCTGAAAATTAACAGGAATATCAATCCATACTGGACCCGGTCTGCCTGTTGTTGCCAGATGCCATGCCTTTTCAAGTGCATAACGGATATCCTTAGGGTCTTCTATCATAGTTGCATACTTTGTCATATTAGACACAGACTTAACTATATCGTATTCCTGATCTCCCATTGCACGAAGCGGTGTCTCTGTAAACTGAAGTGCATATCTTGAGGTTGTGTCGTAACGAACCTGTCCACTTATAATAAACATAGGGATAGAATCAAGCCACCCTCCTACTACACCCGTAAGTGCATTGGTCCCTCCAGGTCCAGTTGTAACACATACAGCGGCAATTCTGTTATCAATTCTTGCATACGCTTCGGCAGCTATGGCACACGCCTGCTCATGATGATTGTATGTTACCTTAAGCTTTTCTTTATGTCCCAATGCATCGTTAAGATGCATTGCACCACCTCCAACTACAGAAAATACATCTGTAACGCCATGTTCCACAAGGAAATTGGCAACATAATCTGCTAAACGAATTCTCATAAACTGCCCTCCACATATACTGGTTAATTACTGATTAACAGCTTCCTTAATAGTCTTAGCCATATAATCAATCATCTCATCTGTCATTCCTGGATATACTCCTACCCAGAATGTATCTCTCATAATTCTGTCTGTTGTATCAAGTCCACCTACTACTCTGTAGCCTTCTCCTGTTGCTCTCATCTCATCAAAGCATGGGTGTTTTATAAGATTTCCTGCAAAAAGATTTCTTGTCTGTACTCCGTGGCTCTCTACATACTCAACTACTGCCTTTCTGTCAATTCCTTCCTTTACTGTTATAAGGAATCCGAACCAGCTTGGTCTTGAGTTCTCACATGGTACAGGAAGAATTACCTTATCCTCTATATCTGCAAGTGCTGCTCTTAATCTGTCAAAGTTATGTCTTCTTCTCTCAACAAATGATGGGAACTTCTCAAGCTGTGCACAGCCTACCGCTGCCTGCATATCTGTTGCTTTAAGATTATATCCAAAATGTGAATATACATACTTGTGGTCATATCCTAATGGAAGTTCTCCATACTGCTTGTCAAATCTGTGTCCACAGAGGTTGTCCTTTCCTGATGGGCATACACAGTCACGTCCCCAGTCTCTGAATGAACGGATACACTTATTAAGAAGTGCATTATTAGTATATACTGCTCCTCCTTCACCCATTGTCATATGATGTGGTGGGTAGAAGCTGCTTGTTCCGATATCTCCGATAGTTCCTGTGAACTTTTCTTCTCCATTGATTGTGTACTTAGAACCAAGTGCGTCACAGTTATCTTCTACAAGCCAGAGATTGTGCTTGTCACAAAATGCCTTTACTGCTGAAAGATCAAATGGATTACCAAGTGTATGTGCAATCATAACAGCCTTAGTTTTGTCTGAAAGTGCATCTTCAAGCTTTGTAACATCAATGTTGTACTGTGGAATAGTGACATCAACGAATACAGGTACTGCACCATACTGGATAGCCGGTGTTATTGTTGTAGGGAAACCTGCTGCTACTGTGATAATCTCATCACCTCTCTTGATTCTTCTGTCTCCGAGAAGTGGTGATGTAAGTGCCATAAATGCATTGAGGTTGGCAGATGAACCAGAGTTTACTACTGATACATACTTTACTCCGAGATATTCTCCAAGCTTCTTCTCAAATTCATCTGTATAACGGCCTGCTGTAAGCCAGAATTCAAGTGCTGAATCAACAAGATTCATCATTTCCTTGCTGTCATATACTCTGCTCGCATAAGAAATTCTGTCACCTTCCTTATACTGCTTCTGGTTATGGTACTTCTTGCAGTATTCATCTACAATACCAAGAATCTCCTGTCTTGCTTCTAATTCATTCTTATTGTCAAACATATCATATCCTCTTTCTTATTTTATTAACTCTGCCCTACTCAGTAAAGAATTCTTCAATCTCTTTATCCATACATGCAACGGCATCTCCGCCTGCTGCATATACCTTTGACCATTCAACACTCTTCTCAATTGCTGTATCAAAGTTCCATCTGGGCTTCCAGCCAAATGTTGTCTTTAACTTTGAGCAGTCTAACTTTAAGAAGTTGGCTTCGTGAGGTCCTCCGTCATATTTATTAATCCATGAAAGACCTTCTCCCCATTTGTTACAGAAAGTATCAACAAGTGTTCCTGTTGTAATGCAGTCACTTTCATCAGGTCCTACATTATAGAAACCTGCATACTTCTTATCACTGTACTGCTCCTTTGCAATCATAAGATAAGCTGCAAGCGGCTCAAGTACATGCTGGTATGGTCTTGTTGAATGTGGATTACGCACAATTATATCTTCCTTCTTAACTGCAGCTCTTACACAGTCAGGAACGATTCTGTCATTGGCGAAATCTCCTCCGCCTATAACATTACCGGCTCTTGCTGTTGAAACTGCAACCTCCATATCATTGAAAAATGAATTGATATAGCTGTGTGTTACAAGCTCTGAACATGATTTGCTGTTAGAGTATGGGTCGTATCCGTCAAGAGGCTCATTCTCTCTGTATCCCCATGCCCACTCATTATTATGGTAAACCTTGTCTGTTGTTACATTTAAAAATGATTTTACACACGGGTTAAGTCTTACACATTCACAGATATTAACTGTTCCCATAACATTAGTTTCATAAGTATATACAGGGTCTTTGTATGATTCCCTTACGATAGGCTGTGCTGCAAGATGAAGCACTATCTCAGGCTGTGTCTCTTCAAACACCTTCTTAAGATGCTCAAGATCTCTTATATCACCTATTACAGAATTCATCTTATCCTCTACATCTATCATTGAAAAAAGGTTAGGCTCAGTAGGTGGAACAAGTGAATAACCTGTCACTTCTGCTCCTGCTTTAAAAAGGATTCTGCAAAGCCATGAGCCTTTGAATCCTGTATGTCCTGTAACAAGAACCTTCTTTCCTTTATAAAAACTTAAATCCATCTTAATCCTCCCGGCTTAGTCCCATTTCTTCCAAGGAGCTGTTCCAGTTGCAAGATACTTCTCGAGCATATCCATCTCTCTCTTGGTATCCATGCACTGCCAGAAGCCCTTATGCATATAGGACATTAACTGACCTTCCTTTGCAAGTTTTTCCAGTGGTTCTCTCTCAAATACAGTGTCATCACCATCAATATAGTCAAATATTTCAGGATTAAGCACCATATAACCTGCATTGATAGGTGCACCGTCTGTATGGCTCTTCTCTCTGAATGACTTAACAGCGTTGTCTCCGCCGATATCAAGTACACCCTTCTGCTGTTCAAGCATTACGGCTGTAAGAGTAGCAATCTTGCCATGCTCCTTATGGAACTCAACAAGCTTGTTCATGTCTACATCACAGACACCGTCTCCATATGTCATAAGGAATGGCTCGTCCCCTACATATTTCTGGATACGCTTGATTCGTCCTCCAGTCATTGTATTAAGGCCTGTATCAACTACAGTAACCTTCCATGGCTCACAATGCTGCTCGTGAATAATCATATCGTTAGAGCCTTTTGTGAAGTCAAATGTAATATCACTGTTATGAAGAAAATAATCCGCAAACCATTCTTTAATTACATACTGCTTATATCCTGCACATATAATAAACTCATCAAAACCATAATAAGCATATTCCTTCATAATATGCCAGAGAATTGGCTTTCCTCCTATCTCTATCATTGGCTTTGGTTTAAACTGGCTTTCCTCACTTATTCTTGTTCCGAAGCCTCCGGCCAATAAAACAACTTTCATTATAATATTCTCTTTCTTTCAAATATCAGATTATAATTTCACAATTAATCTTATGTTACAATTTACCATTCGTCATTTTAACATTATCGACTATTTTCGTCAACTTTTTATACATAAAAAATAAGCAATAGCCATCGCAAACTGACTATTGCTTATTTTAATTTCTTATTCAATTTTAAACATATGGATATTTTTTGTGCTTATACGATAATCACAACATGATATATCATATTACCATTTTTATACTATTAGTTAATACAGAATTTGGCATTCTCATCACTGTTAACACATTTTCTTTTCCTTTTACAACACCGTTAACAATATTATACTTTATTCCATCCTGAATATATGTTCCAGTATAATTAAATTTTACCAAACCATTTTCAAGATAAAACATTCCATTTTCATTGCTTGCAACGCCATTGTATTTAAAGTTAACTTTTCCGTTCTCTATTCTCCACCAGCCATTTGCATTCTGTCTGATTCCTGTATAGTCATATCTTATATAACCACCTTTTACATATACCCAGTCTGAGCCATCCTGAATTACATTTGTATATCCGAAATTTACCTTTCCATTTTCGAGATAAAATCTTCCGTTTTCATTTGTCGCAAACCCTGTGTAATTGCTTTGCACATGACCATTCTTTACATATACCCAGTCTGCTCCATCCTGAATCACATTCGTATATTTAAAATTAACTTTTCCGTTCTCTATGTAGAATCTTCCATTTTCGTTATCTGCCAGTCCTGTATAACTAAAATCTACTTTTCCGTCTTTTATTCTCCACCAGCCATTTGCATTCTGTCTGATTCCTGTATAATTAGTATTTACATGACCTTTCTCTACATATACCCAGTCTGCTCCATCCTGAATTACATTTGTATATTCGAAATTTACCTTTCCATTTTCAAGATAAAATCTTCCATTTTCATTTTCTGCAAATCCAGTGTAATCATTTTTTACATGACCATTCTTTACATATACCCAGTCTGCTCCATCCTGGATTAAATTTGTATAATCAAACTTTACTTTACCGTTCTGGATATAGAATCTTCCGTTCTCATTGTCTGCTAATCCTGTATAGCTAAGATTAACTTTTCCATTCTCGATTCTCCACCATCCATATTTGTTCTGTCTGATTCCGGTATAGTCATATCTTATCTTTCCATTTTCTACATATACCCAGTCTGCTCCATCCTGTTCTACACTTGTATATGTTGTGTCAACTTTACCATTCTTTACATACATTCTTTCATTGTCACAGTCTGCAAATCCTGTAAAGCTTGTATCTACCACATCATCTGCATAATAGTAGTAATTTCCATCTTCTGCCTTACTAAGACCATTCTTCTTTTCAACTGGATCTGGTGTTGGTATTGTCTTCTCTGGTGTGTAAATTATATAGAAAAGATTCATTGTATCTCCCTTTGTTATCTCTACACTTCCAGCTGCAACATCAACTGTTACTATGCAATTAGAATCTGATGCGTTCTTTTTTCCGTTAATCTTTACATTCTTACCACTTTCTCCAAATACAAGTGTAAGCTTTCCAGCAGATGGCGCTGTGAACTTAATGCTTGTTGATGACTCCATCTTAAGGCACTGTGTAAGTGTAAGTCCATTATACGTTACTGTTCCCTTGTTTGATGCAAGATTACCAGAAATCACAAAGAATGAACTATTTGCATCTGATGTTGTAAAATTATGTACCTTAGAATCTCCTGTTGGTATTTCTGGTGTCTCTGTTCCACCTGTTGAACCCTTCTTTGGAATAGATGCTGTTTCTTCAGCCCCGCATACTGTACAAGAATGACTCTTAAGTCCTTCTTCCGTCTCTGTTGCTTCTTTAACTACTTTCCATTCGCCATATGTATGAGCTTTCTTTGGAATCACCTCTGTGTATGTCTTCTTATCACAAGTTCCATTAGTAGCTATACATGTGTATGTAACTTCCCCTTCTTCTGTACATGTAGCTTCTTTTGTTACTTTTGATACATAATTATGATAATGTGCATTAGAATCAGCCGCATTAATTGTAATTGAATTAATAGTCATTTCCTTAAATGCGCCTGCTGCCGGATTAACTCCATTACCACCTGACTGAATATTATATGGCATAACCATATACGTTCCAGCTGGAAGACCTGTAACAGTACCACTTCCTACCTTGAAGCACTCACCTGCCTCATTAACAAGACAGCCTGTTGTAGTTAAATCTTCCGATGCAAATGATACAGTAACATCTACTGTTCCACCTACCGTGAATGCATATACAGTCTTGCTAAGCTTTCCTGGCGCTGCTGTATATGGATAATCGGATATATTAATTGGTGTTACACCAGGTGCACAATATGATAACAATGAACACTCTGAAGCAGTAACATTCTCTAGTTTCTTAACTGTCTCTGGCATGCAGCCATTGTATGCTTTAAGAACCTTGGCTGCATCTGTAACACTTGTCTGTAACTGATAAGTTCCACTAGGAATATATGAAAGTGCTGCATCTGTATCAAAATTCTCATACTTGTTGCCAGATTTAACTTTAGTTGACTTATCTGTAACAACCGTTCCTGTCATTGCTCCAATACAAGATGAAAATGAATCATTATAGCTTTTAATTGCTCCTGATCTTACATCCATAGGATTCTTTGTCATAAAAAACAAATTGTACTCTGAATATATGTAAGCATTGGCTCTTGTATTCATTGCATAATCTGTTGTTCCTATAAACTGGTTATTGTAGAAATGCATATTAGCCTGACGTCCAAGAGGCTGTCTTGCTTTACATCCCTTCCAGATATTATGATGATATGTAAGATTATACTGTAACGATGTATCTGATGAACCAACAAGGTTAGTCTTATGACATCCTTCAAAGTAGTTATATGAAACTGTTAAATATTCACCACGCTTGAAATCACATGATCCATCACCTTCAGCCTTATCTGATTCTGCAGGTCCTGTTATAGAAGGGCTGTAAAACTCATTGTTGTGAATCCAGCATCTTTCAACTGGAGCTGTTATAACAGAGCCTTCCTGAACACCTTCCATACCAATAGCATCTTCTGGCTGATTCATAAATGTAAGATTACGAACCTCAAAGTTCTTTCCTAATCCAGCTGCTGTTGTTGATGTCTCAGACATAAAATGAATTCCCCATCCATCCATAGCTGCATCTGTACCAACACCTTCAATTGTTACATCCTTTGCTGACTTCATACGTGCCATATGACCGTTGTCGCCAACACTTCCGCCATAATCATTAGAATCATAATCTGTAAGGCCATCAATAAGTCCTGCATTAGCTGCTGCCCATGTTCCTGTCTTATAAAGACCAGACTCTGATACTGCTCCGACCATACGAATTACTAATGGTATATTATTCTCAGCAAGTAACTGGAGAATACCCTGATTAGTATTACCCTTGCCGTAATATGTCTTTCCTTTCGATACCTTCTTACACTCTGTCTCATGACCTGCTTCACCACATGCCTTACCGACTGAGTTAAGAATATTACCAATGCCTGCAACTGTTACTCCACCATAAGAAAGTGTAACTGTATTCTTGTTTTCATCTGTTACATAAAGAACAATTGCGTTATCCTTTAATGTACCATCATCATTATAAGCACCTACACCATCAGTATAATTGTAATGCGCATATCCCGATCTATCCTGTGCATTAACCTCAATTCCTGACTGGGTATATGTACCTGTCTTAGTAGTAACCTTAAGAGTATATGTACCTGGCTTTAATCCCATTACATCAACTCTTGCTCCGTCGGCTGTATCTCTAACAAGATACTCAAAGTCCTCTCCTGTAAGAGAACCACTAACTGGACCTGAATATGATACTGCAGTAACATCGGCATCCTTAACACCTTTGATAGTTGCATACATCATTTCATTCCATCCACCATAAGTAGTAAAACTTGTTGCAGATGCTGCATAAGTCATACTTGGTGCTGCTATTGCAAGATTACTTACGATTAACAATCCTGCAACAACCTTAGCAAACACTTTTCTTATTTTTTGCATGACATTTTCCTCTCCTTTTTCCAAATATGCATACAATTGTGAATTATGAATAATCAAAATTCAAAATCTAAATCAATATTACCATTTTTGCACAAATTGTTCAAGCTTCATTCACAAAAAATTCATATTTTAATAAAATTCCTACATAGAGATATTTATATTACCTGCAACTAAAAAGGGGCTTTCATACCTCAACGATTTTCAATCGTTAAAGCGACAGCCCCTTTTTAGCAAAACATTATATTATTTCAATAGATAATTCTTTTTTTAATTTTTTTATTTCTAATTTTACTCCTAGATTAATCTGTTCTGCTATATCTTCTTCTAAAACAAACATTAAATCATCAGAAATATAATTATCATCGTGCTTATGTAAATAGCCATCCATTCCTATAATCTTAACACTGTTAACATCACACATAGATAAAAGCTTAAGAAACATCAAACCTGAATTATCTTTTACATATTCTGTCTTATTTAATAAAGACGAATAATTAATTTTTGCAAATACATTACCTGATGGAACATTTGATGATGCAATAACTTTTTTATACAAATCTTTTCTAATCTCTTTCATTCGACGACTATTTCCCACAAATAAATAATCCACGGGATGCAATTTATATTCAAAATTTATTGATACAAGCACATAATCTTCCAGATTTAATGATGCTAATTTATTATAATGTGTTTCAGATGTTTTACCAGGACATATCATAATAACATTTTTGCCTTTAAATATGTTTTTAACCTTGTTAAAATCATCTATTATGCTGTCTTTTGATTCGAAATACGATAAATATAATTGTTCAATATATTCTTTATCAAAATCAACTTTCTTTTCATTATCTAACATATCAAAAATATCATCAATCTCATCAATAGTAAGATTATTTTTTTGGCTCAGATAATATGCATAATCCGTATTGCACTGATGCTTAGCTGCTAAATAATTAGGTAAAGAATACCCCCATGGCTTATCAGCATATATATTTTCTATAAATTGATCATTTATTTCCAATATATTTCTATCATTATATTGTCCCTGATAATTTTCATTAAGATATTCCAAAATAATTTCTGTATTTAAATTACCAGCTCCTATACCTATACCATGAACCGAGCAATCTAATATAACTTCCCTGTCAACTTGTTCTAATAAAATTGTTGCATTCGAAAATGATAACTGCATATTATTATAAGAATGAAATCCTATTATAATACTTTCATCTAAATATTGTTTCATCATACTAATATACTTGATAACATTTTTGCTTTTCATTGAACCAAAACTATCAACAATATGCAAAGAATAGACTTCTAATTCATTACACATATTCATAAGATATATCAACTCAGAATCTGAATATTCAGAAATAGCTAAAGGATACATCATAACATTATATCCTTTTTCCTTCATCATTTTACACTCATGTAACGAAGCTTTAATATCTTTTTTCTTGAATGTATATTTAATATTTTTAATGTTACCAAAGCTATATTGTTCCAAATTATTTACATCGTACTGTCCATAATTAATAGAAGCTATTAATTTTAGCTTAATTTCTGAAGGAAACTTTTCATTTATTGAATTGATACTCAAAAATTGCGAATTAGAATTTTCATTATTATTATCAACCAAATAACCATATTCAATAAAATCAACGCCCGAATCATATAATTTTGATATAATTTTATCATTCACAGAATCATTAAATTTTCTTTTATTGACCACATAGTACTCATTTAATGTGCAATCCAGGACCTTACCATGTCTGCTTTTAATACCAACAGACTTCAAATTCCGCAAAATATTTTTAGATGCATCAGAGAAAATACCAGAATCTGTTGAATAGCTAATATACTGAACGCCCAGGCTTTTCCATTTTTCAACCATACTATAGTCATCTGTAAAAGTTCCTATCACTTTATTCTTTGCTTTAGCTTTTTCTACAATGTCTACCATAGCCGCCAAAACCTTAGGATGACTAATCTGTCCTGGAACTCCTAATGACTGAGATAAATCATATGGTCCAATAAATATAATATCATAGCCATCAACTTCTAAAATTTCATCTAAATTATCAATTGCCTCTTTGCCTTCTAATTGAATTATAATAATTTTTTCATTTTCTTTTTTAAAAAAGGCATTTCTGTTTAAAGATGAATAATCTGCTGCTCTGACAAAACGGCATACGCCTCTTTCTCCCTCTGGATAAAATTTAGCATATTTTATAACTTTTTTGACATCCTCAGCACATCTTATCTGTGAAATTTGTATTCCCATTGCTCCTATATCTAATGCTTTTCCAATGACATTATCATCTATATATGGAACTCTGACAATTGGAAGTATTCCCCTTAATTCACATGCTCTTATATTATTTTGTTGATTTTCTATATCTGTAGGACCATGTTCTGTATCTAAAATCACATAATCATAACCAGATATTCCTATAATCTCATTAAACATAGGATCAGATGTTTTCACAAAAACACCATAAACAAATTCACCATTTTCTAATTTGCTTTTAAATTCATTTAACATAATTATCTCTTATTTTCATTGTCTAATCTGTTCGCAACAATTTCTCTGACTCTCTCTAAATCATTCGGTGTATCTACTGCTACAGTATCAGAATCAACTTCTATGTACTGTACTTTATAACCATTCTCTATAAATCTAAGAATCTCTATATCTTCTATTTTCTCAATTTTAGCCTTTCCATATTTTTTCCCATATTCGCAATAAAACTTTAATGCCTCAGGCTTGAATCCATATACACAAACCTGTTTATAATAGTTATATTCAATACTTCCTTTTGGATACGGTGCTGTAGATCTTGTTAAATAAATTCCTATATTCTCTTTATTTGTTATTACCTTCGGAACTGTGAAATTCACAACATCCACCGGGTCATTTATTTTAGTCATTAAATTTGAAACCTGCAAATCCGGATTTGTATAAAATGGTTCTATTGCAGCCCTTATAGTATCTGGCTCTAACAATGGTTCATCTCCCTGTATATTAACAATCAAATCCGCTGGTATCTTTTCTGCTACTTCACCAATTCTATCAGTACCAGTTTTATGTTTATCAGATGTCATGATTACCTGAATTCCTAATGCCTGACATTCCTCATATATTTTGTCATCATCAGTTGCAACATATACTTCTGAAAAATCCTTCACCTTTTTACACTGCTGATAAACCCACCATATCATAGGTTTTCCACAAATATCAGCTAACGGTTTACCTGGAAATCTTGAGCTTTTATATCGTGCCGGTATTACTCCTATTATTTTCATTGTTTTACCTCCTAATTGATACAATAAATTTATATATATCTTTTCTTTTAATAAAGAAAATCATACACATTATTAATATTAAGCCATATCTTAAAAGCAAATTTTTATATAAAAGTAACATAATCAATCCAAAAATCATTAGAATACATGATATTCCGATTACTATTTTTATATCAAATAAATGTATGTTATCCTTAATACATTTTTTTGCAACTTTATCAGAAAATATGTAATGTGATATTCCTAATATAACATAACATACTAATGTTGTATATCCAGCAGCTATATATCCTAATTCTTTTATAAAAATATAATTTAAAAAAACATTAAAACCTGCGCTAAAAATAGATGCCAACATTATAAATTTATTTTTTTCAAAATAAAATTCTACATTAGCAAATATCTGGTACATAAACATAAAATATAAACTTATTGCTAACGGAGGAATAACATATACAGCATCATAGTATTCACTAGGTGCTAAAATACTAATTACCTCCGGTGAAAATGCCATCATAAAAGCCAATGCTACTGCAACAAACAAAAAAAGCTTATTACACACAGATGAAATATCTCTATATTTCTCTTCTTTTAATCTTTGATATATCCAAGGTGCGAACGCGTTATTAATTGATGTTGTCAATATATTTAATATCATAGCTAAATTATGCGATAACCCGTATATACCTGCCTCAGCCATTCCTATCATTTTACTAATCATAATTCTGTCTGACTGAGACAAAATCAAAGTAGACAAATAATGTGGAACTAATGGTATATTAAATTTTAATGCATATATCCAATACTTTTTTGAAAAAAAATTTTTACCTTTTATATAGTTAATTATATATATAATTCCATAAAAAACAATTACAATACAAGCAGAGCTAATTATTCTAACATCAGCACCAAATTTATCTGGAGTATTTATAACAGAAACTGCCGCTACTAAAGGGCTTAAAACAGAAACAACCAAAGTTAAAATAACCATATTCCTGTATTTAAACTCAAATCTCTGTTTAGCAGACCAAAACGAAAAAGCTGAATTTGCTAAAATCTCCATAAACATCACTATAATCAGAACTCTTCTGATTTCAATCCATAATGATATTTTTTTAAAAAATAGCAAATACAATAATAACATACACAATGTAAGCGTACTTACAAGACCTTGCATTGAAGATAAGAATCCATCTCTGTCATTTTCATATTTAATCATTCCATTATTAAATACACCACTAAACAAATTTAGTGTACAAAAAATAATAAAAATACTTTCCCATGAGTAAAAAATACTTACTACTCCATATTGCTCAGTTGTGAGTAATCTTGTAAAAATTGGAACTGTTATAAAACTAATGCCCTTTTGCACAAATCCACATATCGTAAACCACAATGCTGCCTTGGACGCAATAGACATTTTATTATATATTTTTTTTGTTTTTTCTAACATCATTTATACCTTCCAAGAAATTCAAAACCAAGATATTTTCTTTCTCTAACAAATTCCAATGTTTCTATAGCCGTCGTAGTAATTGATAAAGCTAAATCATAAAATACACTGTCATCATAATTTAAAACCTCTGTAGGTATGTACTTATCTATGTATAAGCAGTTATATTTCTCACATAAATTACTATAATCTGCTTTATCCCTAGGATGAGGCTTTATTGTTATGGTGTACCCCATTCCAGTATACTCTTTTATTATATCTTCATATATTTGCATTTGCTGTTCCAGATTTTGTAGCTGTCCATCTTCTGATAATGGCTGGGTACACAGCAAAAGTGTTTTATTACAATTATTATTTATTATTTTTTGTTTACAGAATATACCATATATTAGTTTCTTTTGCTGTAATGTCAGTTTGTCATTAATTTCTTTTCGTGGTATTTCTATTATATTTTCCCTATCAATTGCCAGACCATTTTTATCATTTACTTCAATATCAATTACATATTGATTTGTTCCAAAAGCTCTGTGTCCTATATTCAATTTATTTTTCAATCTGACTTTTAAACTATTTATATCATAATCCACTTTATTCACTTGATAATATTTATTAAAGTATTTAAAGAAATTCAATCCGTCCTCAATTAAATGATATCTGATTTGATTATTTACAAAATACCAGCCTAAAATTTCAAAATCATTAAACAGAAAAATATTATCCTTATACTTAGTCCAATCTATTTTTAATTTAGTGTTGATATATTTATTTTCGTAATTTTTTCGATTTACTATCTTATCAAATGTATTTTTATATTTAATATTTTTGTAGTCTACACTATCAAACACATATATTTCATTTATAAAATCCAATGACTTTATGGTTTCAATCTTATTTTTGTAATCTGGCATCTGAGAACCTATCACCAAATCAATTTTCTCATTTTGTACCATTGCTTTTGCAACCGCAATATATAAATTATACAAGCTAAAGCAGCAATATACTTTCATTTTATTCACCTTCTACATTTTGATTTTTATTTTCTTTTTAATTATTTTAGAATTTTTATCATATTTAACTGGCATTAAATCAACAATTTTATCAATATTGTATGCCAAAAATATCACACAAAATAATAAATGCGGCATCTGATACATTTCTGTTATAAAATCAACAAAATACGCAACAAGTATTATGGTTAATACCTTTGTATACGGATGTTCTTTATATTGCTTTAATTTATGACTAACAATAAAAACAATAATTCCAAATAACAGAAGTCCCAATAATCCCTGTTGAACCATTATATTCAGGTATGTATTATGTGCCTGTGTAGTAGTCCAGGTTGTTAAATTGTAACTAACATTTCCATTTCCTAATATAGGATGACACGATATTGATTTGAGCGCCAAAGCCCATATTATAGTTCTTCCTGTAAAAGATGAATCTCTATTTAAATATTTATATAATATAGCCGAAAAATTCTCCTGAAAATTCATAAATATTATCAAGTAACTAATAACAAAAGAAATAATAAAAAATACAAATACATTTGGCAGATTAAGTTTAAAAGCTTTTAATGAAAAAAACATTATAATAAAAGCAATACCTAATGCCACTAAAGATGTTTTCGAACCAGCCATATAAATTCCACATATTGTAAATACAAGCAGACCAATTCCAATGGTAGACAATTTGCCTCTTAGTTTATATATATACATATATGAGAATGCCAGCCATGGTAAATATGTAAAAATATGTGAATTATAATAACCCATTACCCAATTTGCCTTCCATCCTCTACTGTCTGTATATAATCCACCTGGGTGCATGACAATCGTGATAAAATTAGCAACAATTATTATTCCAATAATTATTGCCATATTCTTTATAAAACATGATATATCATTATATAAAGCAAACTCCATAATCAAAACCATACCAAACACATAAATAAAATTCGAAATATCTGCATAAGTGTCAGTATGTCTAATTATACATATCACTATATTCAAAAAGTAAAACAAAATGGATAACCATGTAATCATGCAAAATCTTATCTTATATAAGATGCAACATATTAATAGAAAAAATATAACAAATAATCTAAAATAATATAATATGCTATTTAAAAGATTACCACCAGTTTCCATAATCCCTCTTGGAACTAAAAACGGGATTACGCATATAATGAGCATTATATTTATCAGCCTTTTATTATTTTCATTTATCATTAACTAGCTCCTTTTAAAAACAAATCATATCATTAATTACCTATTCTGGTCTGTTAATTCTTATATCATCTTTTATTCTAAGTCTTTTTCTATATTTTTTCATCAATTTTGAACAAATAAAGCTAGGAACAAACATACATGGATACACCATCACCCATGCTTTCACATATTTTCGGGTGCATAAATACATGGTTTTATAATTCATTTTATGTATTCCAGAAGCTTTTTCCTTAAGAATATCATGAATAAAAAGATGGCATGTTCGATTTTTATACATTTGATTCAATTGTTTCTTGTCAAAACCAATCTCATTTATCATAAAATCAATCATTTTTTTATAATAAACTCCATTAATTAAAGCAGAATCAAAATTAGGCGTATTAACATATATACCAGCGCCAACACATGGACCTTTTACAATCCCCAGTTTAGTATCTTCCCCTTTGGCGCACAATGCATGTATATATGATTGCAGCCAATATGTATCCGCATACTGTTCTGGATTTTCTATTTTTCTAAAATTATCCGTATTACATATAAACGAAGCTAAAAACCCCCAATAATAACCTGCATATTTCATAAATAATTTTTTATCTTTTGTACAGATATCATTCATTGCTTCAGGTTCATGCTTTTGACATGATTCAGAATCAATATATTTATTTCTAAAATCTCTTGTAGTAACATATATTAATCCCATATCATCACCGGTTTCAATAAATTTAAGAATTTTATCAACTGCATTCTCCATTATAATATCATCATCTGACATTAGCCAGGTATACTTTCCCTTAGCTTTTTGAAGACATTTTATGCAATTTCTATCAGTTTTTAAATTTGTTTCATTGCACCAATAACTTATATTTCCCCATTTATTCTGATATTCTTTTATAATATTAGGAGTGCTATCTGTTGAACAATTATCAGACACTAAAACCTCTATTTTTTCATTACATTGTGGCATCAAAATGTCCAACATATTCTTAATTGTTCTTTCTCCATTATATATTGGAATTGCAATTGTTAATACTGGCTGATTTTTCATTTTAACTATCTTATCTCTTTCCTTATGATTGTTTGGCTATTGTAGGCAAATTCATTTTTACAGTAATTTTAGCATATGTTGGTCTTACACAATTAATCATAAAAGCAGCTATACATACAGCCGCCTTTCTAGGCATTATATGCCATATTCCACCATATAATTTCTTTTTCAAGCCTCTTGTGTCTTTACAAAATTCCATGTGATTCCACTCTGTTTCTTTTCGATATTGTGCATATAAAACAGCATATGGACTGTCACTCTTCTCTATCCACATACGTTTCCTCACATAAAAACATGTAGTTGCATGAATTATTGCCGGCTTTTTCTTTGCCCTTATAATTTGATTTTTGGTATAATATTCGACTGGCTTTTTCATTTTTATAATTTCATCATAACCAAATATGTATATAGATGTAAGCATATTATATTGTGGTTCTAACAACTTAATATGTCCATCTAAAACTATATTCAATATATCCTGTTCTAAAAAAAACATTGTTTCATTATTCTCTATACCCTGTAATATTTTATCTACAAGTTTCTGACCTATGTTTTTTTCTCTCCATTTTTTCAAATCAATCAATAATACACCCGCATTGCAATATTTCATCGAATCTGACGCCTGTAAAACTCTTTTTTGTATTGCCGTGCCTACACAATCATATACACCTGCAACAATCTGATCTTTTTCAAAAGCTGTGTTGTACATTTCCTGTATAGAATCCAATACAAGTGTGTCACTATCCAGGCTTAATACCCTGTCAACATTTGAAGGTAATATCTCTGCCAAAGCCATTCTTGCATATGTATGTCCCAAATCATACTTTACTTCTGGATACAAATCTTTCTGTTCTGGTTTCTTTATAAAAAAAATCTTTCTTGAAAAATGTTGTACAATATTATTTAATCTTTTTTTATTTTCATCCGATATGTTATCTTCAACTACATATATATTTATATCATCGGCATCCTTATTGTTTTCACATAAAGATTGTATAGCAACTCCACACATCTCCGAAAATAAATCGCTACTATAATAAACAATATTCATTGGTAGTCTCCTTATTCCTCTTCTATGCCTTTAACAAATTGGTTCATATTCCAGCCTGAATTCATTCCAATAATCTTTGCTGGCACTCCACCTACAACAGCTCCACAAGTTTCAATATTTTTAACTACAACAGCATTAGAAGCTATCATTACATCATCTGCAATTTGTATATCACCAAAAACACCTGCTCCTGCGCATATTGTTACACCATCACCAATCACTGGACACTTTCCATTATCATCTTTTCCTAATGATATTCCAATAGTTGTTCCATGAAATAAACAGCAATTTCGTCCAACAGTAGAATTTGATGAAACCACTATATTCTGCAAATGAGCAATTAACAGCCCCTTTCCAAATACATTTAGTGGTATCATGACATTATGTCTTGAACTCATTATCTTAAATAATATTTTCCAGTAAATGCCTATAATTTTAGATGCACCTTTAACATTTGAATAATATTCTGCATGTCTTAATACTGATTGAAATAAAAGTTCTTTCCGAAAGACCTTTTTCTTTACTCCTGATGGATAATTTCTTTTTATCCATACCTTTCTTTCAAGTTCAATCCACTGTTTCATTTCCTTTTTTGATTCTATCATTATACTCACTCAGTTCTTTATTAAATATAATATTATCTAACAGCTTCCTTAATAGTCTTAGCCATATAATCAATCATCTCGTCTGTCATTCCTGGATATACTCCTACCCAGAATGTATCTCTCATAATTCTGTCTGTTGTATCAAGTCCACCTACTACTCTGTAGCCTTCTCCTGTTGCTCTCATCTCATCAAAGCATGGGTGTTTTATAAGATTTCCTGCAAAAAGATTTCTTGTCTGTACTCCGTGGCTCTCTACATACTCAACTACTGCCTTTCTGTCAATTCCTTCCTTTACTGTTATAAGGAATCCGAACCAGCTTGGTCTTGAGTTCTCACATGGTACAGGAAGAATTACCTTATCCTCTATATCTGCAAGTGCTGCTCTTAATCTGTCAAAGTTATGTCTTCTTCTCTCAACAAATGATGGGAACTTCTCAAGCTGTGCACAGCCTACCGCTGCCTGCATATCTGTTGCTTTAAGATTATATCCAAAATGTGAATATACATACTTGTGGTCATATCCTAATGGAAGTTCTCCATACTGCTTGTCAAATCTGTGTCCACAGAGGTTGTCCTTTCCTGATGGGCATACACAGTCACGTCCCCAGTCTCTGAATGAACGGATACACTTATTAAGAAGTGCATTATTAGTATATACTGCTCCTCCTTCACCCATTGTCATATGATGTGGTGGGTAGAAGCTGCTTGTTCCGATATCTCCGATAGTTCCTGTGAACTTTTCTTCTCCATTGATTGTGTACTTAGAACCAAGTGCGTCACAGTTATCTTCTACAAGCCAGAGATTGTGCTTGTCACAAAATGCCTTTACTGCTGAAAGATCAAATGGATTACCAAGTGTATGTGCAATCATAACAGCCTTAGTTTTGTCTGAAAGTGCATCTTCAAGCTTTGTAACATCAATGTTGTACTGTGGAATAGTGACATCAACGAATACAGGTACTGCACCATACTGGATAGCCGGTGTTATTGTTGTAGGGAAACCTGCTGCTACTGTGATAATCTCATCACCTCTCTTGATTCTTCTGTCTCCGAGAAGTGGTGATGTAAGTGCCATAAATGCATTGAGGTTGGCAGATGAACCAGAGTTTACTACTGATACATACTTTACTCCGAGATATTCTCCAAGCTTCTTCTCAAATTCATCTGTATAACGGCCTGCTGTAAGCCAGAATTCAAGTGCTGAATCAACAAGATTCATCATTTCCTTGCTGTCATATACTCTGCTCGCATAAGAAATTCTGTCACCTTCCTTATACTGCTTCTGGTTATGGTACTTCTTGCAGTATTCATCTACAATACCAAGAATCTCCTGTCTTGCTTCTAATTCATTCTTATTGTCAAACATATCATATCCTCTTTCTTATTTTATTAACTCTGCCCTACTCAGTAAAGAATTCTTCAATCTCTTTATCCATACATGCAACGGCATCTCCGCCTGCTGCATATACCTTTGACCATTCAACACTCTTCTCAATTGCTGTATCAAAGTTCCATCTGGGCTTCCAGCCAAATGTTGTCTTTAACTTTGAGCAGTCTAACTTTAAGAAGTTGGCTTCGTGAGGTCCTCCGTCATATTTATTAATCCATGAAAGACCTTCTCCCCATTTGTTACAGAAAGTATCAACAAGTGTTCCTGTTGTAATGCAGTCACTTTCATCAGGTCCTACATTATAGAAACCTGCATACTTCTTATCACTGTACTGCTCCTTTGCAATCATAAGATAAGCTGCAAGCGGCTCAAGTACATGCTGGTATGGTCTTGTTGAATGTGGATTACGCACAATTATATCTTCCTTCTTAACTGCAGCTCTTACACAGTCAGGAACGATTCTGTCATTGGCGAAATCTCCTCCGCCTATAACATTACCGGCTCTTGCTGTTGAAACTGCAACCTCCATATCATTGAAAAATGAATTGATATAGCTGTGTGTTACAAGCTCTGAACATGATTTGCTGTTAGAGTATGGGTCGTATCCGTCAAGAGGCTCATTCTCTCTGTATCCCCATGCCCACTCATTATTATGGTAAACCTTGTCTGTTGTTACATTTAAAAATGATTTTACACACGGGTTAAGTCTTACACATTCACAGATATTAACTGTTCCCATAACATTAGTTTCATAAGTATATACAGGGTCTTTGTATGATTCCCTTACGATAGGCTGTGCTGCAAGATGAAGCACTATCTCAGGCTGTGTCTCTTCAAACACCTTCTTAAGATGCTCAAGATCTCTTATATCACCTATTACAGAATTCATCTTATCCTCTACATCTATCATTGAAAAAAGGTTAGGCTCAGTAGGTGGAACAAGTGAATAACCTGTCACTTCTGCTCCTGCTTTAAAAAGGATTCTGCAAAGCCATGAGCCTTTGAATCCTGTATGTCCTGTAACAAGAACCTTCTTTCCTTTATAAAAACTTAAATCCATCTTAATCCTCCCGGCTTAGTCCCATTTCTTCCAAGGAGCTGTTCCAGTTGCAAGATACTTCTCGAGCATATCCATCTCTCTCTTGGTATCCATGCACTGCCAGAAGCCCTTATGCATATAGGACATTAACTGACCTTCCTTTGCAAGTTTTTCCAGTGGTTCTCTCTCAAATACAGTGTCATCACCATCAATATAGTCAAATATTTCAGGATTAAGCACCATATAACCTGCATTGATAGGTGCACCGTCTGTATGGCTCTTCTCTCTGAATGACTTAACAGCGTTGTCTCCGCCGATATCAAGTACACCCTTCTGCTGTTCAAGCATTACGGCTGTAAGAGTAGCAATCTTGCCATGCTCCTTATGGAACTCAACAAGCTTGTTCATGTCTACATCACAGACACCGTCTCCATATGTCATAAGGAATGGCTCGTCCCCTACATATTTCTGGATACGCTTGATTCGTCCTCCAGTCATTGTATTAAGGCCTGTATCAACTACAGTAACCTTCCATGGCTCACAATGCTGCTCGTGAATAATCATATCGTTAGAGCCTTTTGTGAAGTCAAATGTAATATCACTGTTATGAAGAAAATAATCCGCAAACCATTCTTTAATTACATACTGCTTATATCCTGCACATATAATAAACTCATCAAAACCATAATAAGCATATTCCTTCATAATATGCCAGAGAATTGGCTTTCCTCCTATCTCTATCATTGGCTTTGGTTTAAACTGGCTTTCCTCACTTATTCTTGTTCCGAAGCCTCCGGCCAATAAAACAACTTTCATTATAATATTCTCTTTCTTTCAAATATCAGATTATAATTTCACAATTAATCTTATGTTACAATTTACCATTCGTCATTTTAACATTATCGACTATTTTCGTCAACTTTTTATACATAAAAAATAAGCAATAGCCATCGCAAACTGACTATTGCTTATTTTAATTTCTTATTCAATTTTAAACATATGGATATTTTTTGTGCTTATACGATAATCACAACATGATATATCATATTACCATTTTTATACTATTAGTTAATACAGAATTTGGCATTCTCATCACTGTTAACACATTTTCTTTTCCTTTTACAACACCGTTAACAATATTATACTTTATTCCATCCTGAATATATGTTCCAGTATAATTAAATTTTACCAAACCATTTTCAAGATAAAACATTCCATTTTCATTGCTTGCAACGCCATTGTATTTAAAGTTAACTTTTCCGTTCTCTATTCTCCACCAGCCATTTGCATTCTGTCTGATTCCTGTATAGTCATATCTTATATAACCACCTTTTACATATACCCAGTCTGAGCCATCCTGAATTACATTTGTATATCCGAAATTTACCTTTCCATTTTCGAGATAAAATCTTCCGTTTTCATTTGTCGCAAACCCTGTGTAATTGCTTTGCACATGACCATTCTTTACATATACCCAGTCTGCTCCATCCTGAATCACATTCGTATATTTAAAATTAACTTTTCCGTTCTCTATGTAGAATCTTCCATTTTCGTTATCTGCCAGTCCTGTATAACTAAAATCTACTTTTCCGTCTTTTATTCTCCACCAGCCATTTGCATTCTGTCTGATTCCTGTATAATTAGTATTTACATGACCTTTCTCTACATATACCCAGTCTGCTCCATCCTGAATTACATTTGTATATTCGAAATTTACCTTTCCATTTTCAAGATAAAATCTTCCATTTTCATTTTCTGCAAATCCAGTGTAATCATTTTTTACATGACCATTCTTTACATATACCCAGTCTGCTCCATCCTGGATTAAATTTGTATAATCAAACTTTACTTTACCGTTCTGGATATAGAATCTTCCGTTCTCATTGTCTGCTAATCCTGTATAGCTAAGATTAACTTTTCCATTCTCGATTCTCCACCATCCATATTTGTTCTGTCTGATTCCGGTATAGTCATATCTTATCTTTCCATTTTCTACATATACCCAGTCTGCTCCATCCTGTTCTACACTTGTATATGTTGTGTCAACTTTACCATTCTTTACATACATTCTTTCATTGTCACAGTCTGCAAATCCTGTAAAGCTTGTATCTACCACATCATCTGCATAATAATAGTAATTTCCATCTTCTGCCTTACTAAGACCATTCTTCTTTTCAACAACTCCTGTTGCAGGTATCTCTGTAACATCTGTCTTCGCATCACATACTGTACAATGGTGGCTCTTGCTTCCTGGTGTTGTCTCTGTTGCTTCAACATCTACTGTCCACTCTGTACTGAAGCTGTGTCCCTTTGCTGGGATTGTTTCTGTGTATGTCTTCTTGTCACATGTTCCTGTTGTAGATGTACATGTATATGTAAGCACTCCTGCCTCTGTACATGTTGCCTGCTTTGTTATCTTTGACTCATACTTATGTGTATGTGTTGTCTCTGATGTTCCAGATGGTGTATATATCATATAGAAAAGATTGATTGCATCTCCCTTTGTTACAGTTACAGCACCCTTAGCAACATCTACTGTTAATGTACCATCAGAACCAACTTTTTTGCTTGTTCCATTAACTTTTACGCCCTTGCCAGAAGCTGCTGTTGTTCCGCCAAATACAAGTGTAAGCTTTCCAGCGGATGGTGCTGTGAACTTAATGCTTGTTGATGACTCCATCTTAAGGCATTTTGTAAGTGTAAGACCGTTGTATGTTGCTGTACCTTTATTTGTTGCTATACTTCCTGTAATACTATAGAAGTCACTTGTTGTTCCTGATTCTGTAAAGTTATGTACCTTTGCATCTCCTGATACCGGTGTGTCAGGTGTAACAGGTGTATCTTTTCCAATAGCTGGAATAACTGCTGTTTCATTATAACCACATCCTGTACATGTGCGGCTCTTAAGACCTGTTTCTGTCTCTGTTGCAGCCTTAACAACTGTCCACTCACCATATGTATGTGTATGTGAAGTGCCAGATATGCTTCCACCACCTACTGATACAAGAGATGTCTTGTATGCATTAAGCTTATCCTTTAATGGCCTATTGAGTGAATAGCTTGTATCATCAACACTGTTATCAAATGTCCACTTGAAATCTCCGCCCATAATACGTCCTGCATACTTAGTTACAATTGAAGGAACATCTGCAGGTGCATCAATATCAGCAGTATCAACACCTAAATCAACCTTAGTATCAAAATTAGAATATGTCTTTCCACCCTGCTTTGCCTTATAAGTTGAAGGTACTGTTTCACTTCTTGATGTTGCAAGATATGCATCGAAATCAGTTGCACTTGCAGTTGTTGTACCAGCATCCGAATTAGCATATATAACAGACTTCTGACCTTCCATATAGTTGTTGTATGCCTTGATGACACCACCATTCTCGCTTGAGAATATTCCGCCTGCAAGAACATCACTTCCCTGCATTGAACTGAGCATTGGATAATTACAGTTTCTGAAATAGTTAGCCTCTACGAATGCCTCACTATCCTTTGCAGCGCCTACACCATATTTAGAATTACCATCATAGTAGTTATTATATACATGAACTGACATTGTTCTGATACGAGGATGTCTTGAATCAGAATGGTCAAACCAGTTATGGTGATATGTAATCCAGTTCTCACCTGACTCTGACTTCATGCCACAAAGTGACATCTTTCCTGAATCCCAGAAATGATTGTAAGATACTGTCACATACTGAGAATTATCCTTTAAATCCATAGAGCCATCGCCCTTAGCCTGGTCACCATCTGAACCAGCATTACCATAGAACACATCGTTGTTATGTACCCATACACCAAGTGACTGCTTAAGAGATATACCATCTCCGTCTTTTCCACCGCCCCAGTTCATAAGACCAAGGTTTCTTACTTCTATGCCTGTTGACTGGAATACAGCCACACCTGCTCCATATAAAGTAGCATCATCACCAATACCCTCAAATGTTACGTTAGCTGCTCCCTTAACACCAATTGCATATGCTGATGATACATCTTTGCAGGCAAGTCCGCTTAATGTAACCTGACCTATAATACGGATAGCAACTGGCTGGCAGTTACTCTTAGCCTTAATTGCCTGTGTAATAGCTGCTACACCTGTATATTCTGTGTTACCAATCTTCATCTTAACTGTATTCTTATTAGCTTCTGTAACATAAAGAACAGATGCATTAGACTTTAATGTACCATCGTTGTTATATGCACCAACGCCATTCTTTACCGGTGAATTACTTGAAAATGTAAATCCGCTTCTGTCATGTGCATTTACAGTAAGCTTATCTGAAACGATAGCAGCTGATGTATTCTCCTTGCCATTGTTCAGCGGAACAATCTTCATAACATAATCGCCTGCTTTTAATCCTACAGCATCCGCTCTCATGTAAGATGGATACTTTCTGATAAGCTCATCGTCCAACTGGACATAAGCTGAATCTGAGGCACTTGCAGACTTAACATATACATTGTAACCTGTAGCTCCTGTTACAGGTGTCCACTTAACATATGCTGTCTCAAGCCAGCCTGATGCTTCTGTTATTGCGCCAGAAGCTGCATGTACTGGATTCATGTCAAATGCTATAACTGACACTGCCACCATTACACATGCAAGTAATGCACTCATAAACTTTTTTACTTGCTTTTTCATTTTTCCTCTCCTTTTCCTATATACACATTTTTGTGCAGATTTGATATGTTTTATTCACAAATCAAATTCATATTAACATTATTGCACAATGTTTTCAACCACATTTTACATATTAAAGAATAATTTTGTCATTTTAGCACATTATTTCTTTTTCTAATGCAAATGAATATATAATTTTTTCTTTTACAGTTTTTCCGGTAAGCTGTGCCAGCGCTTTTGCATAGTAATCAAGCTGGATTGCGTATCTTTTAACAAGCTCTTTTTCACCCGCTTTTCCCTTCATAACCCTGTCGGTCTTATAATCAACAATCACAAGTTCTCCGTCCTCTTCAAAATACAAGTCAATTATACCCTGTATAAGCTGTCCTTCGTACTCAAATACAAAAGGCTGTTCTCTTCTGACACTGCCACAGTTCACCGCATTTGCAACTCTCCTGCCTGTATCTGATTGTACAAATGTATATATATCCCACGGATTGACACTTTTCACCTGTAATTCATTCATCTTGCCTGTTTCTAACATTCTGTTAATATCTGCTTTAACTCCATCAAGGTTCACACTCACTGAATAGTCAAGACATTCCATAACCCTGTGATATGTGCTACCACGCTCATTAGCAGCAAGCTGCACTTCCTCACCGCTTATGAACTTTGGAATTATGCTGTTTGTCTCATCACATTCTTCCTTTTTAAGTGCTGCCTTCACAGATTCATCCATGTAAGCATTTTCCTCTGAATCATCATCCGCCTGCATAGCCTTAAGCTGCGAAACCGTCAGCTTCATCCTGCCGGCTGCGTTATCAGCAGGAACATATTCCGGAAGCTCATCTAATAAAGGATAAGACACAACTTCCTTAATTTCATCAGCCAGTTCCCCGATTCCAACAACATTCGCTACACCAGCCAGCTCTCCGGATTCATCCGCATCAGCCAAGGAATCCTCTCCGGCATCAACCATAACTTTAAAGCTGCCTTTCAATTTATCTGAATCCATAAGGCACACCGGCATTATCATATCAAGATAGTTCTTTATATTCTCACTGTCTGCGAAAGACAACATTCCATCTGCTTCAAGCTGCTTTGCACTTCCCCTGTATTTCTCAAGTGTCTTGTCTGCATCTTTTACAACTCCAGTAATTATCAGCTTTTCTCTTGCTCTTGTCATTGCAACATAGAGAAGTCTCTCTTCTTCTGATATCGACTCCCTTACAATTCTTCTTGCCATGGCACCTTTTATTATGGTAGGTGTCTTGGTTCTTCTTTCAAGATCAACATAATCAACTGCAATTCCTAAGTTCTGGTCTACAAGCACCGGCGCTGTTGCATCCATAAAGTTAATGCTCTTATGCGCTCCAGCAAGTATTACAATCGGAAATTCCAGACCTTTGCTCTTATGAATGCTCATAATTCTTACAAGATTCTCGTTGTCAAGGCTGGCAGCCCCCTCTGCAAAATCTTCGTCAAACTTCTTAAGTCTTTCAATATATCTTAAGAAATTAAACAGACCTGAATAACTTGATTTGCCATATCCCGCTGCTCTTTCCAGCAGAACATTTAAGTTAGCCTGTCTCTGTGCTCCGGCAGGCATTGTTCCCACATAATCGTAGTAGCCTGAATCATATATTATCTCCCAGCACAGATCATATAGTGACTCAACACTGCTCTTGTCACGGTATTCTGTAAGCTTTGCAAGAAATAATGCACATTTTCCGGACAACTGCTTAACATCCGGCTCCTGCATCTTCCCAGCTTCACCAATCACTGCAACTACTTTCAAATGTTCATACAGGTTGTTATGTGTATTCTTATCTGCATGCTCCCTGCCAAGCTTTCTCACCATTCCAAGCTCCGCTGCCGTAAATCCTCCAAAATAAGACATCATTGCCGCCGCAAGGCTTATCTCCTGAACCGGATTATCTACTATTGTAAGCATGCTTAAGATTACCTGTATCTCACGCACGCTGAAATATCCTGTTGACGAATCTGTATACGCCGGTATCCCCCTGTCCATCAGGGCATCTGCAAATGTATCTGCCCAGCCTGTAACTGACCTTGTAAGAATTACAATATCCCTGTATTCTGCCGGTCTGTATATATTCTTATCTGCATCATATACATTTACACCAGAAGAAACTATTCCCTCAATCAGCTTTGCAAGCCTGTCAGCCTCAAGCTCTCTTGTTGTAGCCTCTTCTTCATTTTCTGAAGATATAAGAATTACATCTGTACTCTTGTTGACTTCATCACCGTAATTACTGTCACTGTATTCAGGATATGGAAATCCCGCATTAAGCCTTACAGATTCGTCATACCCGATTCCCGAAAAATTCTTATTCATAATATGACTGAACACATCATTGGCACATTCAAGCACATTCTCACGGCTTCGGAAATTCTTCTGTAATTCAATTCTTACATTATCACCAGTCTCGCCATATGTATCGTACTTCTCTATGAAAAGCTCCGGGCATGCAAGACGGAACTTGTATATGCTCTGCTTTACATCACCAACCATGTATATATTGTTATTCTCACCTGACTGTCTCGTCTTTGACACCGCATTAAGAATAACCTCCTGCAGCTGGTTGGAATCCTGATACTCGTCTATCAGTATCTCTTCAAATCTGTCTGCAAGCTTGTCAGCAGTCTCTGTGTACACAAGCTTTCCGTCTTCTTTCTTTACAAGTATTGAAAGTGCAAGATGTTCCATATCATTAAAATCAATTATACCCTTCTCCCGCTTCAACTCCGAAACACGCTTTGCATACACCTTTGCCACTTTAAGAAGAGTCCGTATCTGAGTACCTGCTCCCTGCATGTCTTCAAATATTCCATCATCGTCTTTTAAGAATATCTTGTCATTAAGCCGTCCTATATAATCTTTAAACAGCTTTCGCTGCCCCTTGACATATTCCTTAATATCCGGGTCTGCTCCTGCATCCTTCTTTCTTGACAGGGCTTCAAATGAAAATATTCTTATTCTTCTGCCAATTTCTCCAAAATCCTGTGAATTAATCATCTCATTAATTCCAAGCAGGTCAGACTGCAAAGCACTTGTATATGCTGCAGGTCCTGCCGGCTCAGAACAGATATCTACTAATCTGTTGTATTTATCACGGTAATCAAGAAGTGCATTTTTAATTGAATCATACAGTTCCTTAATTGCCGGATTATCGTAAGTCTCATCATCATAGACCTTCATGCACTCGTCAAACCACTCATCAATCCACGGATTGCTTCGTGAAAAACGGTATATTTTATCTATAATGCTCACAAGCCCTGAATCGTCCCGTCCCATGCCAAATGCATCAACAAGATTAAAGAATTCTTCATCTGCTTCGGCATAGAATTCCTCAAGCACATCTTCTAACACATCATTTTCAATAAGCTTCTTCTCACCCTCGTCCATTATCCTGAACCCCGGGTCCAGATTAACCTCTGGAAAATGATTTCTTATTATCCATAGACAGAAACTGTCTATCGTTGTTATCTGTGCGTTGTTAAGCAGTGTTATCTGTCTTAAAAGGTTCACATCCCCCGGATTCTCGTCAAGCATTGAATCAAGTGCTTTTCTTATCTTGTCTTTCATCTGGGCTGCTGCCGCCTTTGTAAATGTAACAACAACCAGCCTGTCTATATCTATATTCTTGTCAGGGTCTGTAATCATGGAAATGATTCGCTCAACCAGAACAGCAGTCTTTCCTGAACCGGCAGCCGCCGAAACAAGCACATTACAGTCTCTTGTATCAATCGCGCTCTTCTGCGCCGGTGTCCATTTTCTTTCCATTCTCATCAACCCCTTCCTTTATATTATTCCATAATACTTCATCATCGAATTTCTTTAATTTTCTATAATTGCAGCCTGGCAAATCCACTGAAAATCCACACACTGCCCCATAAGGACATCTGTCACAGCTTGAAAACTGTCCGTCTTTATAAGGACTTCTCCTTATATCACCGCCTGCAATTCTATCCGCGGTATCAACCGCTCTTACATCAACGAATCTTCCAAGCATATTAAACTGCTCTGTATTCATCACCTTGCTTCTTCGTGAGTCAAATCCGCCGTCAGCCTTTCTGCTAACTGGAATATTAAGTGATGTACCCTCGGTATTGTCCATCTTCTCGGCAATATCCTTATCCGAATTAACCATTCCTTTAAGACGCAGTTCACCCTTAATCTTATCCTCTATCTCTTCCGCACTCTCATTTGTTGCAGATACAATCGGGTCGCTTATGTTGTAGTAGAATACTCCGGCAGGAAGCACATTTTTACCCGGACGCATCTTTGCCACAAGCTTCATCGCCGCTTCCATGTAGACCATAAGCTGGATATCTATTCCATAGTAGGTCTTTACTATGTTGAAATCCTTCTTTCCTGTCTTGTAATCAATAATCCTGACATACACATCTGTGTCGTTCTCACATATGTCCACGCGGTCAATTGTTCCGCTCATAAGCTGCTTTCTGTCTCCGTCTCCGACTTCCATATTAAACTTATGCTCGAATACAAATGGCACGAAATCACCACATTTTAACTGCTCACCCATTGCCCATATAGTACGGTCTGCAAGGTCTTCCATTCGCTTAATCATGAATGAATTACGGCTTGAATCCTTAAGGATACTGTTCTGGTATATGTCAGTAATTGCAGCGACACTTCTTTTTACCATCTCGCGGCGCTTCTCCTCTGATATCAGATAGTACGACTCACCGTTTTTCTTGATTTCGTCGCACACCTCACGGATAACCGCATGCAGTACGACGCCAAAGTTTACTGGTGAAAATGTAAATTCTTCCCTTTCCTTTAAGTCAACTCCATACCTTAAGTAATACCTCAGCGGACACTCTGCAAAGTTCTCAAAAGATGTGACACTTCCGACAAGCCTGCCGCCAGTAAGTGAATCAATAATATCCTCATCTACATTTGCAGCAGTTTCAGTCTGTTCATAGCTGTAAGCCGCATGTGGTATTGTTACATAAGAATTCTGCTGTGCCGTGTCTTTGTAAGATAACTTAAGGCAATGTGAAAACATTTTTCTCATGCTTCTTATAATATATGAAGGCATCAGCGCCGCACCCTCGCTGTTTTTTACCGCATATGACATGTAAAGCTTCTCCGCACTCTTTGTCATAATAAGATACAGATAGAATCTCTGTGTAAATGCTTTCTCCCTCACGGAAGCTGACATAACTATTCCCTTATCCTCAAGATACTCCCTGTCGCTTTCTGACAGAACGCTTCTTGAATCAGCCTTCTTAGGTACATTGCCGTCATTGATTCCGACAAAGAACATGACCTTGATATTGTCAAGACGGGTTCTTTCTATATCTCCGATAACAACACAGTCATTGGTCTGCGGAATAAGTCCTATCTTAATCTCCTGAAATCCTGACGCAAGTATCTTGTTAAATTCTTTAATACCAACCTTCTCGCTTCCAAGAAGGGCATACATTTTATCTAATACTTCTATAACTTTCTTATATAACTGCGCATATTCATCACCAGTGTACTCGCTGTCATTAAGCACACTTACCTTCTGCTCCATATCTTCACGCACAAGGAATTCGTAAAGAGCCTTTACCATATCTGCAACATCAGATTCCTTTGACTTAAGCACTTCTTCCAATGGATCCAACATATCTGTTATCATTGTTCTTAGTGAATTAAGCTTCTCAAGGTCAGTATTATTGACTGTTCCCCTGAACTTTCTTATCCATGGTTCATGCCATTTTCCCCTGCCTCTGATTCCAACTGCAACACAATAATTGTCTAACAGATCAATATCTTCGCGCTCCATTCCGCTCATTCCGGTTCTTAGGAATCCTAATATGCTGTCATAGCTGTAATTATTCTCTATTATTCCAAGTGCACCGTTAATTGCCGCAATAAATGGATTGTCCGTCACATGGCGCTTGTAATCTAAGAAATATGGTATATCGTTCTGCTTTAATATATTAGCCGCCAGTTTGCCGTAGCCATCCATGTCCGCAGTAACTATCGCAATCTCGTTATATCTGTATCCACACAGTCTTGTAAGTCTTATTATTTCTCCTGCTGCAAATGTTAATTCTTCCCTGGCAACAGCTCCCTCATATATAACGATATTGTCAGTCTTCTTATTAAATCTTCCCGAATTGTTTCTGAAAAGATTCTGTTCCAGGAAATCCAGTTCTTCTGAATTCTTAAATCTTGAATTAACATTTACAATTACATTCTTTCCTGGTACTGCTTTTCCTGCAATATACACAGGTTCAAGGACTTTCACATGTCCTTCATCGCATATCTTATAAAGCTTTGATACACAATCCTTACTCATGAAAAAGAGTTCTTCCCTGCCTTTTACTGAATTTTCACGCTCTGATGCATCGATTGTCAGAGAAACATATATCTTCGGACACATTGATAAAAGAATTGTCAGTAAATTATACTGAACCGGCGTAAATCCTGTGAATCCGTCAAATGCTATCTCGCAATTCTTTATTCTCTCTGACTCTGTAACCTTACTGCATAATTTATCCAGTATTTCTTCTTTAGTTATATAGTTTTTGTCTATGTACTCAGCAAACGCATTGTATACAAGTACGATATCATCAAGCTTGTACTGAAGTGCTGCACTTCCCTCTGAATCACTGTATGCTGCACCTGCCGCATCCTGCATAACATCCGGCTTGATATCATACTGAAGCATCTCCGATATAACAGACTTCATCTCTGACACAAATCCCGTATTAGACAGATTACTTCCAAAATATTTTAATCTGTCCTTGTTCTGCTCCAAAACTCTTTTAATAATCAGATTCTTTCCTGTGTCATCAAGAACTTCAAGATTGTCCTCGCCCACTTCCTCAAATACCTTATATGCAAGTCTTTCAAAACTCACAACATCTACATTAAGGATTCCCTTTCTTGGGTGCATGGACACCAGTCTTTTCTGAATTGCCATAGTGTACTGCTCTGGCACAACAACAATATAATTCCTGTCAGGATTCTTCATTGATTCTTCAATTATATGTGTATACAGATAGTGCGATTTACCCGCACCAGAGCTGCCTAGAATTAATTGTAATGACATGTGTTACTCCCCTAATCTTTCTATAATAGACTTTACCATCATTTGCTTTACCATAATGCACTTTTTCATATCATGTCTCATCATGGTTCGAAATCAACCGCTTCATATTCCACCGTATCTGAATAGTCCCACCATTCTCCCTGATAGCCTGTAAATCCGTTATTTTCCATAGCATTCTGTAGAATCATCACATTTTTCACAGCCTCTTCATCTTCTATATCAGAATAATCTCTATCTGCTTTTAGAGAGAAATCATCAAATTCTGTCGGCATTGATATAACACTTCCATCAGCAGCAACCATAGTTATATCTACTGTTCCTCCAAGATTATGCTTTTTCATTCCGTTAGCCGGATTTGCTACATAGTTAGGGTCCGGATATACTTCCCATAATTTCTGCTGTGCCTCAAATGGTCTGTATGCATCCCAAATCTTTAAGCTGTATCCCTGTTCTTTCAGTTCTTTCTGCACATTTGCAAGCTTCTTAACTGTTCCGTATCGAAGGTATGCGTCTGTGAAATCATATATTCTGACACCTGTAAAGTTATTGTCTGTCGCATACATCAATTCGACATATATATCCGGTATGTATTTATTTACAAGAACATATTCGTCATCTTCCGGTTCTTTTTCGGTTGTAATCTCCTGTGTTATAATTTCCTGTGCTGTCACTTCCTGTGCTGCAGTCTCCTGTATGTTCGCCATCTCTTTTCCTGATACATCATCTGTTGTAACATTTTTCTTTTGTCCACATGCTGTCATGCCTGCCGCTATAATCACTATTACTGAAAATGTTTTGATAAATCTACTGTTCATAATCATTTACCTCTTCATAAACCTACTATTTCATCATATTTAACAATTTAGTAGGTTTTTCAAGCTATGCATTAATTTAATGTGCCATTTTACACTATCCAATACATTTGTATTTAATATACCACATTTTAATCATAATCTCCCACTCCATACCATATATTTTGTAATAATGAATATGAAGGGCAGGTTTCTTTGTGATGAGTCAGACTAAAATTGTTGTTATTTCATTTAAAAAGCTCCTTATTGGAGCGGTTATCGCTGCTATTATAATAGCTTTTATTATATTCGCTGTTATCCGTCTTGGCAGCAATAGTTCTGATAATTCCAGGAATACTACTAAACCTAAGAGCAGCACTGTAAATGCTTCTGCTTCTTCTAATATTGAGACACCCCTTGATAATGCCGACGCTCCTAAATTCTGCCCCGGAGTATATACCGCCTCTATTCTGTTAGACGGCAACCCCGTTGATATCCAGGTCACAGTTGATTCCTCTAACATTAACAGCATTGAGCTTGTTAATCTTTCTGAATCAATCACAACTATGTACCCTAAGCTCACAACTTCATTTGATGAAGTTGCTGCTAAAGTCATGGAAGCCGGCACAACCAACATAACCTATGATTCAGCCAACAGATATACATATTCCGTCTTTATAGAAGCAATAAGCGCAGCCCTTAAAAAGGCTGCGCCATGATTAATATCTTATATTTTCTGTATTGTACCCCACATGCCTGCTAAATCCGTCTGCCACTACTTAGAATAAGTCACAGCCTCACTATTCTCATCATAATCAAACATGCCATCATTCTTCTCTTCAAGTGCCTTGATGATGTGATATGTATATTCATTATATGGTGTATCAATTCCAAGTTCTTTCCCCATGCGCATCATTGCGCCGGAGAACATATCTATCTCTGTGTGTCTGCCAGCGTCAATATCCTGCAGTGTTGAATATCTTGCTGTTGGCGGAACAGCGCTTCCTCGGCTTGAGTTATCTGCACACCTGCTCATATCAATGCCTTTGGCAAGAGCTACTGCTTCAACCTCCTTACGTAATCCTTCGCTGATTGCTTTCATATGCTCACTGTCAGTATAACAGCCAACACCTGCTCCAATAATAGCCTGTGGAAGATTGTTACAGATATTAAGTCTATACTTGCTCCATATCTCTTCTTTGATATGTTCAGTCACTCTGTAATTAAGTCCTGTTCCATCAAATAAATCTCTTATTGCCGCAACTCTCTTACTCTCAAATGGTGCAGTTTCCTCTCCATATATAATGCCTATTGTAGTCTCATGATTGAACACATATTCCTTACCTTCGCGGTGTGACGCCACCTTTATAAGTGAATAAATAATATGTGATTTATCTATCTTGGTAGATATTATCTCTTCACTGTCAACACCATTCATAAGACTCATGACAATTGTATTCTCACCGACGGCTTCCCTAATATCATCTAATGCACCTGCAAGTGCGCCGTATTTTAATGATACAACAAGAAGGTCAACACCTTTTGCTTCCTCTGGGGTCAATACCTCCGGGTGGTATGTCTTTCCATTAATCAGACAGCCTTCTGCCTTAAGTCTTTCCGCTCTTTCGCCCTTTGCAATAACGCTTAAACTTATATCCTTCTTTTCTGAAAGTCCCCATATAACATAAGAGCCGACTGCTCCTGCTCCAAGTACTGCCACTGAATGTATCTTCATATACATTTTCCTCTCAATCTTTGTAATTTCTTCAAATATATATACACTTCAATTCTTTCCGCGTCAAATGCTTTTATCTTCCTACAATATCGCCCTCTTCAAAATCGTAAGTCAGTTTCTTTCCATATGCCATGACATATGCAGCACATTTCTGCTCATAGTCTGTGTGCTGCATTCTTAAACTTGCTGTTCTTTCATCAAGCTGTCTGTCCGGATATATTACTGGCAGAACATGCACCCTGAATGTATGCAAATGTGTACTTTTAACCTGCTGTTCAACAAACAGCGAAATTACCGGCACATTAAACTTTACCGCATACAGATATGCACCTCTTTTGCATGGGCGGGGCTTCCGATAATTAAACCACATTTCCTGCTCAGGATATATAAGCACAAGTTTGTTTTCATCAAGTGCATTTTCAATCTGATTAGGAAACTCAGTCTCCATAAACCATTTCAGGCTGCTTACGGGCATTGTGTCGGCATATTTTTGCATATACCCGACAAAACCTTTCATTGCAAGGTTAGAATCTTGATTAACAATACTTATTCTTCTGAATCCAGCTTTTCTCATTGCAAACCTGACAATTGCAGGGTCTAACGGGCTGAAATGATTGCATGTTACAATCGCAGGACCTCTGATTCCAGAAAGATTCTCAAGTCCGTCAACTTGTGTTATAAGCCCCACCGCAGAAGTCCCAGCATGAAATATAGCTTCTGCAATATATTTCTTCACACAAAAACCATATGCTGTGCGGTAATCAATATAATGTCTTAGTAATGCTTCTTTATCTTCGCGTAACAGCTTAGGGTCTCCCGGCTCAACCTTTGAATTCAACTGATTAAGGCTTACAGCCGTCCTAATATTTTCATAGACCTGCTCCCTATCACCAATCATATCTCCTCCGACATAATTTATTTTGCAGCATCACTGCTATCCTTCACGAAACCACTATCCACAACAAATCTGCTTCCCACAACATCAGAAAACTTAACCCCATCACCGTCCGCAATATTCTCAGCCCTTGCAAGAAGCTTCTTTAAATTCTCACGGTCAGCTTTCCTTTCATTATCCCCATACTGCTTGCGCTGTTTAATCAGCAACGGATAAAATCCAGACTCCGCCGCATACTGCCAGAAATACTCCTCATACGGAATCTCGCTGTAATGCCACGGCTTGTCAAACAGGTTATAATGTATCAGCTTCGGTCTTGCTATATACTCCCCGCCCTTGTTAGGCATAACATTCCATTCCTTATCAAGAAAATATATTTCTTTTGCATACATAGCATTAATATAATCCTGGTCAGGTGCAACACTGTCAAAGTGATATTCAGCCATAAGCTTTAAGAATCTGTCTGCAAGATGAGCCTGTCTTATCTTATCAAGATTCATAAGAAGCACTCCTGAATTGACATATTCATCCCGCTCTATTCCCACTACATTTTCAATGTAATGAGCCAGTATTGTATTCTTTCCTGCAAATGTATCTCTTACTGCACCAAACATTGCATCTCCCATATCAACTGAATAAAGCTTTGCAATGTCATCATTTATTACGGTATCAGAGTCAATATACACAGCTTTATTAAGCTCTGGAAAAAGCTCTGCAATAAATAACCTGAAATATATCGTCAGTGTAAACTCGCCTGAATAAAGCCTGTTTTCCTGTCTGTCAGTAACTGTCTGTCCAAAGCTTTCAGAATATTCGTACATTTTCTTTCTTATATCAACGAATTCAATATCTATGTTTTCATAATCCTTTATCACATTACGAAGCTGAATCATCGTGATATTCTTCACATTATCACACATAACAATAATGCGGTAACGCTCATCAAAAGCTACATGTACAGCCAGTGATTTAAGGCACACTGCCAGATATGGTGCGTACTGTTCATTAATCGAGAAAAACACAGGAATACGTGAAACTGCCATGTACTCTTCATGCTCCCTGTTATAAGAATCCAGAAGCTCATCATATTCATGAAGCCCAAGTATATTATGCATTTTATCAATCTCCCACGGCTTGACTGAAACAGTCCTTATCACCGGAAACACCCGGAAGGTAGTTGTAAAATGCTGAAAAACAGTGTTGTCATGCAGCCTCCTCTGGTCATTAAACTTTCGTCCGCACAGATTAACTCTTGTTGCAAATGTATTAACAGCCGTCTGGTCAGGCATAAACATTTCCTTTCTTATGCACTGTTCACGACATTTCTCCAGAAGCCCGTTCTGTCTTATCATCCTCATATTCATAAGCATTACTCCGGAATTAATGTAACCATCACCGAAAAGCCATCTGCCATAATAATCAGAAACTCCCGCAATCTCTATGCCATCCATATTCTGATAATAAAAATCCCTAAAATCTTTTCTGCACAACACATCAGTATCCAGATAAAGAACTCTATCCTTAATATCTGTCTTATCAGCAAAAAGGCGCAGCATACAGCACGCAGTAAATCTGCTCTGCATATTTGCCTCCGGCAGCTCCTCAACAAAATATCTTGTAACATCAACAAGAAAGATATTTACTTTAATGTCCGATTTATTCAATTTTTCTTTCAGATATTTTGCAAATGCTTTATCAACCGGCTTGTAATTAATACCTTTTTCCCTGTAATCAACCGTGAGAATATATATATTTAACGGTTCATCCACATTTTTAATAAGAGACATTGAAGATAAAAGAATCCCCTTCTGCATTGGTTTATCACCACAATACAATATGTTCATAAATCCGTATCCTTTCTTAATTTATTAAATATGTCTGATTTATCCTCTCTGTATTGATTTTCCCCAGTTTCTTAAGTAAAATACATATAAGTTTTAAACGATAATTAAAGAATTGAGGAATGTTATGATATTTAAGATTTTCAAAAAAGATTTGAAAGGTCTTAGCAGGAATATTCTGGCTTTAGCCATTGCGCTTGGTCTGTGCCTTATTCCATCGCTTTACGCATGGTTTAACATATATTCCAACTGGGATCCTTACGCAAACACTGCGTCTGTCCAGATTGCTATTGTTTCTGAAGATGAAGGCTACTCTGAATCTGATGATTCCACTATCAATATGGGAGAACAGATTGTTGAACAGCTTCATTCGAATGATAAATTAGGCTGGCGTTTTCCGGAAACTAAAGATGAAGCCATGAATAAACTGAATGCCGGGAAGTACTATGCCGTTATCGTTGTTGGTGAGGACTTTTCACGAAGCCTGTATGACTTCCTTGACAATGGTCTTAATCCACCAACAGTTACATATTATGAGAATTCCAAGAAAAATGCTGTTGCTTCCAAGATTACAGATACAGGAAAAAGCACTCTTCAGAACACTATCAATTCCGAATTCATTGATGTGTGTGTTAAGACTATTATGCAGGGACTTAACGAAATAGCTGAAAATGATCCTTCAATTATTGAAAAGACAGTTAAGGATTTACAGAGTGTATCTGCCAATATTAATTCTTACGATACCATGATTGACATGTTTATTAAGAGTAATTCAGACCTGGCAGATAATCTTGCAAAACTTCAGGAGGTTCTTCCACAGATTAAAGATGTTCTTACCGGAACAACTGATGTTGCTGATATTGCCAATAAATCTCTTGATAATGTCACAGATGATATTGCAAACCAGATTGATGCGCAGCTTAAAGCTATGAATGAATTAACTGACAGCGCACTTGATTCTCTTGATAAAGCTGTACAGCTTTCAATAACTGATATCGGACAGGCTGGCGTTGAGCTTAGTAAAGCCAACAAACAGTTAAAGGAACTTATAGACCAGAATAAGGCTCTTGAAGATGCTATTGATTCCCTCAGCAAAGTAGATGGCATTGACCCGGCAGTTATCACCGCCCTAAAGTCAGCTCTAGCTTCTGTTAACGCTATGGAGAATATCGCATACAACCTTGTTCAGCAGTGTGCCGATATTCTTACTGATTCACCTGAAACACTTCAGGCAAAATATCAGTTAATCAAGTCTGTTGTTGAACAGTGCCGCACAGAGCTCCAGAAGAGCCAGACAATTATGCAGACTGTAATAAGAACTAATGTTAACCTTCTTAAGGCTTCCATTAAGAATGCCGTAAGCAGCCTTGCAGCTAATATAAGCAGTGCCGGAGACAATATTAATGGAATCTCGCAGATGCTTCTTGGAGTAAGTGATATATCTGTAAATATTAATACAACTCTAGAAAGCACAAAAACATTACTTGATTCTCTCAACAAAAGACTTGATACCATATCCGGTTCAGTAGGAGATATAAGTTCATCTTCTACATATAAACTGATAATGGATTTCATCAACTCAGACGCACAGTCAATAGCGTCATTCCTGTCAGAACCTGTACAAGTAGAAGAAATCTACGTCTATATGCAGACTAACTATGGAACAAGTGTTACACCTTTCTATACAACACTTGCTCTCTGGGTTGGAGGAATTGTTTTAGTTGCCCTTATGAAAGTAAAGGTTGACTATGAGGATGATGAATTCAAGGATGCCACAGAACATCAGAAATATATAGGCCGTGCATTACTCTTCCTTGCAATGGGACAGCTTCAGGCTCTTGTAGTTGTTCTTGGTGATTTGTACATTTTAAAAATTGACTGCACCCACCCATTCATGCTGTGGCTTGCAGCCGCTATAACAAGCTTTGTATTTACATTATTTATATATACACTTGTTCTTACATTTGGTGATTTGGGAAAAGCTATTGCTGTAGTTATGATTGTGTTACAGATTGCCGGTTCAGGCGGAACTTATCCAATAGAACTTCTTCCTGAATTCTTCCAGAATGTATACCTTTACTTCCCATTCCCTTATGCAATCAATGCCATGAGGGAGGCAATAAGCGGATTATATCAGTGTGATTACGCTGTATTTCTTGTGAAATTATGCACTTATGCTGTTATTTCCCTTATTCTGGGACTTGGAATCAGAAAGTCACTTCTTGAAGTACGCGAGTTCTTCGAACGCCGTATGAAAGAAACACATTTTATGTAAAGGAGAAATGAATTTATGCAAAATGATGATTTTAATATAGATGTTGTTATTGCGGAAATCAAAGCATTTGCAGAAAATATGCACGCTAAGAACCAGCACAAGAAAAAGGTCTGCTTAAGATGTATGATGATAATTCCTTTAGTATTCATGGTGCTTATGTTTACCATGGATACAGCTAAGGTTGTTTATCTGCTTCTTTGGGTAATCTCACTTTTTATATTCTGTGCTTATCTTATAGTTATTGATTATATTGACGACAAACTCGCAAGAAAGCTCAATGAGCTCAATATTGAAATTAAGGAAAAACAGGCTGATACTTCTCTTACAGACAGTATCAAAGCATTTTTAAGTGAGGTACAGTTATGAAAAATATATTTAAGATTATACGGGCTGACCTTCGCCATATAAAAACAAATGTAATTGCACTATGCGTAATTATCGGTCTTACCGTTATTCCTGCATTGTATTCGTGGTTTAATATCCTGTCAAACTGGGATCCATATGGACAGGCTTCCACAAGCAGGATTAAAGTTGCCGTTGTATCTGTTGACAAAGGTACTTCTCTTGAAGGAACGGAGCTTAATGTCGGTGACACCATAATTGATGCACTTAAAACTAATAACACTATCGGTTGGCAGTTTGTTGCTTCATCAGATGAAGCAATCGAAGGCGTATACAGCGGTGAGTATTATGCAGCCCTCGTTGTTCCAGAGAATTTTTCCAAGAATCTTATAAGCTTCTTAAGTGATTCCATGGAACATCCTCAGTTAAAATATTACTGTAACCAGAAAGCAAACGCTATTGCACCTAAGATAACAGACAAGGCTAAAACAGCAGTTCAGCAGCAGGTAAACCAGACATTTATAGATACAATCGTATCTACGATTGCCGGTACTGGCGACTCAGTTATCAAAGATGCAGATAAAGAAACCGGTTCTCTTATGGATGCAGTTATTAACAGACTTACATCCGCAAGGACTACACTTTCAACATACGATGTAATTCTTAACTCAATGCTTGCAATTACTGACCTTACATCATCAATAAGCAGCAGTTCAAACAGTGCTGCACCGCAAGTTTATACACAATTACAGTTACAGCAGCAGCAGTTAATAACCTTACAGGCACTTGTAAATGGTAATTCCGCTGAATCTTTAAATGAATTATCATCTGCTCTTTCAAACCAGATGTCCCAGATTCAAAGCATTATGAGTTCATTAACAGAGCTTTATTCTGACATGAACATGGATGTTGCAGACCTGTCTGCTGCAATTAAGCTTACATCGGGTTCACTCACTCAGACTAAAGAGCTTCTCAGTGACCTTGAGACAAAGCTTGATAACGCAATTAATACATTAAACACAATCACTGAACAGGATACATATGGTTTATTATCAGAGATGTTAAATGCAGATGCCAATACTTTGGGAGATTTTCTTTCTGCACCTGTAAATATAACAACAGAGCAGGTATATGCTGTTAAAAGCTATGGAACAAGTGCTTCACCATTCTACACAATACTTGCACTGTGGTTTGGTGGACTTATACTTGTTGCTATTATGCACACACCTGTGCATCCTGCTCCGGACATTCCAGCAGATGCAAAGAGATATGAAAAATTCTTCGGAAGGTATTTTATCTTCTTTGCAGTAGGACAGCTTCAGGCACTGCTTATAACACTCGGAAATCTTTTCTACATAGGAATCCAGTGTTACCACCCATTCCTTTACTGGGTTGCATGTGCATTCTCAAGCTTCGTATTCACCTTCTTTATGTACAGCCTTACTGTTGCATTTGGAAATATCGGTGAAGCACTTGGAATTGTCCTGCTCGTTATACAGGTTGCCGGCTCAGGCGGTACATTCCCTATAGAAGTACTTCCTAACGCCTACCAGATAATATACCGATTCCTGCTCTTCCCATATTCAATGGATGCATTAAGAGAATGCATAGCAGGAATGTACCGATACGATTACATTAAGAACCTCGCATTTCTTTCAATATATATAGTTGTTTCTCTGATTATCGGATTGTTCTTACAGAAACCATTTGAGAAGCTGAATCATATGATTGAGAGAAGTAAGGAGAAGTCGGGAGTTATGTTGTAGGAAGTTGCTCCCCTAAAGCACGCCCAGCCGTGTATATTAGTAAAATCAAAACACGCTTCCGCTCGGATTCCGACGCAGCGGTACTAGGTTCGCTGGGATTTGCTACCACTTTGTGGCAGCTTTCCCAGCTTACCAAGTGCCGGCGTCTTCATACGGTTTTGATTTTACTAATATACACGGCTGGGCTTTTCTTTACCGGACAACTGCTCCGCCCCGCCTTTGGCAAGGTTGGGGCGGGAGAGATATTCTCATCTCCTATGTAGAAAAACTCCCGGAAGTTTGGAGGCAGGTGGTTTGTGGGGTGCGGTATTCCGACTGTAAACTGTGCGCATAATAAAAGCATTGAGTCATAAGTAAACCAAAGCGTACACACGCCATGGATGGCGTGTGAGATGTCTCGCACATGGATGTGCGTAGACATCGTTAGCGGATGGTATAATTACCTAAACACTCAATGCTTATTATTATGCAGTGCAGTTTACCGGAGGGATTCCACACCCCACAACCACCCGCCTCCCACTCCCGGGAGTCACTTTTTCTAGAATAACCCAGTTATTACCCCATCATCATTAACATCTATATTATATGCCGCTGGTGATTTTGAAAGTCCTGGCATTGTCATTACTGAACCTGTAAGCACTACTATGAAGCCTGCACCGGCTGATACATATGCTTCTCTTACATTCATCTCAAATCCTTCCGGACGGCCAAGTAATGTCGGATCGTCTGAAAGCGAATACTGTGTCTTAGCCATACAGATTGGAAGATTACCAAATCCTAACTGTTCAAGCTGTGCAATCTGCTTATTAGCTGCTGGTGAATAATTAACACTTCCTGCGCCATATATTTCTTTGGCAATTGTCTCAATCTTTGCTTTAACCGGCTGGTCTGTCTCATACAGACAATGGAAATTGCTCTTCTTTGTCTCAAGTGTCTTAAGAACCTTTTCTGCAAGCTCAATTCCGCCTTCTCCACCCTTTTCCCATACTTTGGCAAGGGCGAATTCACAGCCTTTATCTTCACAGAACTTCTGTATATAATCTAATTCTGCCTGTGTATCTGATACAAATGCATTAAGTGTAACAACTACAGGCACGCCATATTTCTGCAAATTCTCGATGTGCTTTTCAAGGTTTACGATTCCCTTCTTTAATGCATCAAGATTCTCTGCTGATAATTCTGTCTTAGGTACTCCACCGTTGTACTTAAGTGCTCTTACTGTTGCTACTAATACAACTGCATCTGGCTTTAAGCCTGACTTACGGCACTTGATGTCAAAGAACTTCTCAGCTCCTAAATCTGCGCCAAATCCTGCCTCTGTGATTACATAATCTGCCATCTTGAGTGCAGTCTTAGTTGCTCTTACTGAATTACAGCCATGTGCGATATTAGCAAATGGTCCACCATGTACTAATGCTGGAGTATGCTCAAGTGTCTGGATAAGGTTAGGCTTTAATGCATCCTTTAACAATGCAGCCATTGAACCTACTGCCTTGATATCTGATGCTGTAACAGGCTGTCCCTGATAATTGTAAGCAACTACCATCTTGCCGAGTCTTTCCTTTAAATCTTTCATATCTGTTGCAAGACATAATACTGCCATAATCTCTGACGCAACTGTGATAACAAAATGATCTTCTCTTACAGTTCCGTCAACCTTAGAACCAAGACCTACAACTATATTTCTAAGAACACGGTCGTTCATATCCATACATCTTTTCCATGTAACACATCTTGGGTCAATTCCAAGTTCGTTGCCCTGCTGTATATGATTATCAAGAAGTGCTGCACATAAGTTGTTAGCTGATGTGATTGCATGGAAATCGCCTGTAAAATGCAGATTAAGCTCTTCCATAGGAACAACCTGTGCATATCCACCACCTGCTGCTCCACCTTTGATACCGAAACATGGACCAAGTGATGGCTCACGAAGTGCTATAACAGCCTTCTTTCCAAGCTTTCCAAATGCTTCTCCAAGCCCTACAGTAATTGTTGTCTTTCCCTCTCCCGCCGGAGTTGGATTAATGGCTGTTACAAGAATTAACTTTCCATCTTCATTGTCTTTGACACTGTTAATGTACTCGTCTGATATCTTAGCCTTATACTTTCCGTATAATTCAAGATCATCCTCGCTTATGCCGCATCTGGCTGCAACATTCTTAATTGGCTCCATTACTGCTTCCTGTGCAATTTCAATGTCTGTCTTCATAATGTTTCTCTCCTTTGCTTTAGCCTTTTCGTGCCTTGCAATCCCGCCTTATCAAGATTCCTAAGAAGATTCCCTTCCTAATATATCTTTACATAAAAACAAGAGGCTACAGGCGCACTTTAATACACCTATGCCTCTGTTAAAAACCTGAAAGATTCTCCCCAAGCAAATCAGCCTCAATATTCCTCATCCCTCTGCTTAGAAATTGCTTCTTCGGTGCTGTATCTACACAGCTCTCCAGAGTTCCGTCCATAACCGGTCCTTTTGCCTGAGAGTTTTCGCTGTCACCTTCGGCGCTGCATTTTTAAACAGTCTCTCCCGATTATATCTTCCGGATAATACCTTAATAATATGGAAAAAGCGTCTTGCTTTATCTGCAAAACGCCTTTGTTTTCAACAATAATATATAAATTGACAGAGTTTGTCAATAAGCAACATTTAACAAAATTATTTATTATATTAGGAAATAACAGTATTCAATTGAAAAAAATGTTGTTTTATGTTAAAATTTGTCTTAATTTTTTATAAAAAGGGAGAATACATAATATGTTTAGTAAAATCAATACTATTCTCGACACTATTGACGCATATGTCTGGGGAATCCCACTCATTGTCCTTATACTTTCAGTTGGTCTGTTTCTTACTATCAGACTTAAGGGTGTTCAGTTTACTAATCTTGGTCGTGCTTTTAAGTACATTTTCAAAGACGAAACTGATGGAAAGCACGGTGAAGTGAGCAGTTTCGCAGCACTATGTACAGCACTTTCAGCAACAATTGGTACAGGTAATATCGTAGGTGTTGCTACTGCTATTGTCTCAGGCGGTCCTGGTGCATTATTCTGGATGTGGCTTGCTGCCTTAGTTGGTACTGCTACCAAGTACGCAGAATGTCTTTTAGCAGTTAAGTTCAGACAGGTTGACGAAGATGGTCATGTTGTTGGTGGTCCTTTTAACTATATTGAACATGGTATGGGACCTAAGTGGAAATGGCTTGCCAAGATATTTGCTTTCTTTGGTATAGGCGTTGGTCTTTTAGGAATTGGTACATTTACACAGGTAAACGGAATCTCTTCTGCTGTTAATAATTTCTTTGATCCTAACAACGCATGGACTGTTTCATTATTTGGAAGAACATATTCATGGACTGTAGTTATAAGCTGTCTTATCCTTACATTCTGTGTTGCTCTTGTTCTTATTGGTGGAATCCAGAGAATTTCTAAGGTTGCTCAGGTTATTGTTCCTTTCATGGCTGCAACATATTTTTTAGCAGGTATTCTTATTATTTTATTTAATATTACAGATGTTCCTGCTGCCATCCTTACAATTGTGCAGAGTGCATTTGGTCTTAAGGCCGCTGCTGGTGGTGCCCTTGGTGCCATGGTTGTAGCTATGCAGAAGGGTATTGCAAGAGGTATCTTCTCTAATGAGGCCGGTCTTGGTAGTGCACCTATTGCCGCTGCCGCTGCCCGTACCAATGAACCTGTACGTCAGGGTCTTGTATCTATGACAGGTACTTTTATTGATACTATTATCATCTGTTCAATTACAGGTATTGCAATTGTTCTTACAGGAGCTTACGATATGGGACTTGAAGGTGTTGCAGTAACAACTAAAGCATTCCAGTTAGGACTTCCATTCCCTGATGGAGTTGCTTCATTTATTCTTATGTTATGTCTCGTATTCTTTGCATTTACAACTATTCTTGGCTGGGACTACTATTCTGAGCGCTGCCTTGAATACCTTACTAATGGTAAGAAGAAATGTATTAAGGCATACAGATGGGTATATATCCTCTGCGTATTCATCGGTCCTTATATGACAGTATCTGCGGTATGGACAATTGCAGATATATTTAATGGTCTGATGGCTATTCCTAACCTTATTGCACTCGTTGCTTTAAACGGTGTGGTTGCTAAGGAAACTAAAGATTATCTTGACAGAATTAAGAAAAAAGAAATTGATTAATTAAGCATTAACTGCTTATGCGTAAAGATAAGCCCCACTCCGGATTAGTCCAGAATGGGGCTTATCTTACGCATTATCTTCCTCTATCATACATTTTTATAAAGAAATTCAATGTAATAATATAACGCATTTGACCGATATATAATGTAGAAGTAACATTTTGAAATAAGGTCCAAGGAGGGATTATTGCAGCAAATGGAGTTATTAGCAATTCAAAAGTGTACCCAGTCCAGACTATCAGTAATCTCAAAGGTGTAGGACAGGATAATACCAGTGCAGAACACGGTAACAGTGGACAGTCTCACAGACAGACAATAACTATCAGAGTTAATCCTGAGACTTATGCTGATGCACCAGCCGATTGTTATACAGTTACCTATAACCGTAACAGTCAGCTTCAGGCATTTTATTATTGCCCTCGCCATGAGTATACTTACTAATAATGGACGAAGAAAAACACCTCTTAATCAGAATGTATATTGCTGATTAAGAGGTGTTTTTCTTATGCTCTGCACTTCAGCTTTATATATATGAGTTGCAATATTATTGCGCACGCAATGCCAACTGAAACATAAGATATTAAATCCGTATTGACATATGTCGGGTTAAGACTTGCTGTTCTGCCAAGAAATCTGTTACTGAATAACGTTCAAGACTCTGATTTAGTAGCATATATTGGATAAATTCACTATAATGTTGTTAAACATTTCCTATAAGAATATCTATATTTCAAGATTTATAGGCATATTATTATTGATGAAGAAGTGTCTTGTCTGATTTTTTTGTCATGATACCTATAGGTAGTCGTATATTCTGACAGCTTATAGGTATTTTCTATACATTCTTCTCTCGAATCAGACATTATCCTTGCCAGAAAGCTAAAGATTGCCTATAGATAATGTGGTTTTCCATCATTTATAGGCATTTACAATGAAATCTGCGCTATATGAGCAGAAATCCTAATATTTCTGCCTATAAGCAATAGAAATAATATCTTCTTATAGGTTCTGCTCTATATTCTGCGACCATGTTGCTGTCAGATGCAAATGTATTGCCTGGTTGGACGATACACTATTTTGCCCCATCATTTATGTTCATATTTTTTCGTAGTAGATGATAACATTTTTATCCCGCGATATAATATTCTCCGAAACCATGTGATTTTTGTGTAAAGAAAAAAGCACCATGTTTCAGGTGCTAATCTTCATAATGGAACTTGCAGGAATATATTATCAGATTTTGGTTCATGTACATATTATACGTAAGTCTGTGTTCGTCTGTGATTCTTCTACTGCACATCTTCCTATGCTTTAATGGTTTCTAAAGGAATAATCATAGGTAATAATATATTTTCTTCTAAATCATCAATCCGTATCCATATACTTTAAGATATGTCTCACGCCTTCTTCCCACCAACTCCATTGATATACATCAGCGGTATTCCGAAGAATGCCATTCCTCCCACAATATTACCTATTGTAACAGGAATAAGATTATTAAATATAAAATTCGGTATATTCAATGTACCAAGCTGCTGCGCTGTATAACCATATTGCTCCATAGCATCTTTCACATATAACGGATTAAGTTTTGCTATCATCCCTGCAGGTACATAATACATATTAGCAACACAGTGCTCATAACCGCTTACAACAAAAAGCAGTATTATAAAAAAACAGCATAACAGTTTTCCGGTTACATCCTTTGCACGTGCCGCAAGCATAACTGCTGCGCACACAAGTATATTACATAATATTCCCGATGCAAGCGCTGTTGTAAAATCAAGATTACATTTTCCAAGTGCTACTTTAATTGTATATGCACCAAGTATTCCCGATGAATAATTATACTGCCCACTTACATAATCAATACATGTAAGCATTAACGAGCCAAGAAGATTGCCAAAATATACTACGACAAGCATTCGTATAAGCTTAAGTGCTGTATGTTTCTTCTGTACGGTTGCCATAATTGCCAGACAATCTCCCGTGAAAAGCTCAGCACCTGTCATAACAACCATCATAAGTCCCATTGGGAATACAACTCCTGCAACCAGACGTGCAATTCCTACATTGACGATATCATGTGCTGCCACACTGCTTCCGGCTGCGCCAAATGCAATCATCATTCCTGCAAGTATGGCTTTCATAAAAAGCTTGTATGCTGGACAGTCAACCTTCCCAACACAACCTTCCACGTAATTCTCTATCGCTTCTTTCATAGATAACATCTTTAGTTCCTCCCTGATTGTGTATTTTGTTAATTCCAATCACTTTATTTGTGTATACAAAATACATCTTGCATATTATAGCAAGCTGAATATTTATTTACAAGTATCTTATAAAGAACAATTCTACATGCTTCGGCACCCCTTTTGGACTTTCTCTGTGCATCACACCTCTCTAAGGTCCAAATCGTCAGACTGACTCTTCCCTTTTGGACTTCAACGCGCCTTCCATCTACTTTAACGTCCAATCCACCACTCCATGGCTACCCCATTACACCTGCACGACAAAAAGCACCTGCCAGAATGCTATTCACAAGCATTCTGGCAGGTGCAAACCCATATATGTATCATAAATTCTACTTTCCAGATGTTGCCTTAAGTCTTGCCATAGCTCTTGCAAGTGCTGCTCTTGAGTGATAATACTCATGGATACTCTGCTTCTGGCGAAGTCTCTCCTCAGCCCTCTGCTTAGCTTCCTCTGCTCTTCTTACATCGATTTCCTCAGGCTTTTCTGCTGTCTCAACAAGAAGAGTTACACGGTTGTTAACGATTTCAACAAATCCCATTCCAACAACAGCATGAATCCACTCGTCGCTGCCCTCTGGCTGGAACTTCATCTGACCTTCATCAATTGCAATAACCATGTCTTCATGATGGGCAAGAATTTCCTTCTGTCCATCGAACTCAGGCACAATCAGAGAACGGCATTTGCCAGCGAAAAACACCCGGTTAGCTGATATTACTTTTAAATAAAATGAACTTGTAGCCATTAGTTTTTCCTTTCTGGCAGGATGTTACTGCATCTTCTCAGCCTTTTTAATAACATCATCTATAGTTCCTACATTGAAAAATGCGTTCTCAGGATATTCGTCCATCTCACCATCAATAATTGCCTTGAAACCTCTTATAGTCTCCTTTAATGGAACATATACACCAGGAATACCTGTGAAGTTCTCAGCAACATGGAATGGCTGTGATAAGAATTTCTGAATCTTTCTTGCTCTGAATACTGTAACCTTATCTTCATCTGCAAGCTCTTCCATACCAAGAATAGCAATGATATCCTGTAATTCCTTGTACTTCTGGAGGATTTCCTGAACCTTTCTTGCTACCTCATAATGCTCCTCACCTACAATGTCCGGCTCAAGAATTCTTGATGTAGAATCAAGAGGGTCTACTGCCGGGTAGATACCCTGTTCAACTATCTTTCTTGAAAGAACTGTAGTTGCATCAAGATGTGCAAATGTTGTTGCAGGTGCAGGGTCAGTAAGGTCATCGGCAGGTACATATACCGCCTGTACTGATGTTACAGAACCATTCTTTGTAGATGCAATTCTCTCCTGTAATTCACCCATCTCAGTTGCAAGTGTTGGCTGATAACCTACGGCTGAAGGCATACGTCCAAGAAGTGCTGAAACCTCTGAACCAGCCTGTGTGAAACGGAATATATTATCAATGAATAAAAGCACATTCTGATGCTTCTCATCACGGAAATATTCAGCCATTGTAAGTCCTGTCTCAGCAACACGCATACGTGCTCCAGGTGGTTCATTCATCTGACCAAACACTAAGGCAGTTTTCTCAAGAACGCCCGACTCTTTCATTTCTGTCCAGAGGTCGTTACCTTCTCTTGATCTTTCTCCTACACCTGTGAATATTGAATATCCACCATGCTCTGTTGCAATATTGCTGATAAGTTCCTGAATAAGAACTGTCTTACCAACTCCGGCACCACCAAACAGACCAATCTTACCACCCTTTGCATAAGGTGCCAAAAGGTCAATTACCTTGATACCTGTCTCAAGAATCTCTTCTGCAGGATTCTGTTCTTCAAATGTTGGAGGTTCTCTGTGGATTTCCCACTTTTCCTTAGCATCTGGCTGTTCTTTGCCATCAATAGCCTCTCCTAATACATTAAAGAGACGGCCAAGAGTTTTCTCTCCAACAGGAGTCTTAATGCCGCTGCCTGTAGCTGTTACTTCCATGTCTCTGCAAAGACCTTCACTGGAAGCAAGCATAATACAACGGACTGTATCGTTACCGATATGCTGTGCAACTTCCATTACACATTTTTTATCACCATTATTAACTTCAAGTGCGTCCCTGATTGCCGGAAGGTTCTCATCTTCGAACGCTACATCGACAACAGGTCCCATTACCTGTATAATCTTTCCTTTATTACTCATATTATCTCCTATCCGTCGCATTATTTCTTTCGTTTCTTCTTCTGCGACTTCGCACCAGCGATAACCTCAGTTATTTCCTGTGTGATTGCAGCCTGTCTGGCTCTGTTATACTGTATATCAAGGTCGTGCAGCATATCCTTTGCACTCTTTGATGCAGCCTCCATCGCCATCATACGGGCATTCTGTTCGCAGGAGAATGACTCTACCAAAGCTCCGTATACGAAACCAACTATATAATCAGGAACAATTCTGTCCATAACTACTTCTGGGGAAGGTTTTAATGCAAGTTCCTCTCTTTTGAAATCAACCGGTATCTGGATATTGAAATCTGCCTTCTTAAGAGGAAGAAGCTGTTCAATCTGTGTTTCCTCCTGAATAGCATTAATCATACTTGTGTATATGATATACACCTCATCAAGTTCACCTTTTCTGTACAGTTCTATTATTTCTTCTGAAATATTTCTTGCTCTGTTAAGAGTAGGATTCTGAACTGTATAGTGGAACTGCTTCTCAATCTCAATACCGCGCTGTTCAAAATAATGTCGTCCAAGTTCTCCTAATACGAATAATGAATGATTAGGATTCTTTTCAAGCTGCTCCTGCGCAATCTTTAAAACATTATGGTTATATGAACCTGCAAGTCCCTTATCAGCAGTAATAACTATGTAGCCTACCTTTTTATCCGCTGCGTCTTTATCCTCATTTGTCTTAAAATATATACTGCTTATATCAGGTATATGTCTTAAGATTCGGCTCATTTCTGACTGCAGAGTGAAAAAGTATGGTTCCGTGTCTGAAAGCATTTTCTTAGATTTCTTAAGCTTGGAAGAAGAAATCATATACATGGCATTAGTAATCTTTAATGTATCATTGATACTTTTTATTCGATCCTGAATTTCCTTTGTGTTTGCCATATCTATACGCTTACCTTTCTTTTAGCACACATGCATTATGCAAATTCTTTTACTGCTTCCAGAATATTCTTAACCAGCTCATCATTAATCTCTTTCTTATCTTCAATCTGCTTTCCTATTTCAGGATGCTTGAGATCTATGAATTCAAGTAATTCTGTCTGGTGTTTCTTAACTTCCTTAGTAGGTATCTCATCAAATACGCCGTTGTTAGCCATAACAAGTGTCATAACCTGCTCATGCATTGAAAGTGGATGGCAGAGTGGCTGCTTTAAAAGCTCCATAAGGGCTTTTCCGTGCTGTAACTGTGCCTTAGTCGCATCATCAAGATCTGATGCAAACTGTGTAAATACTTCCATCTCTCTGTACTGTGCAAGGTCAATTCTTATGCTTCCTGATGCCTTCTTCATTGCCTTAGTCTGGGCTGCACCACCAACTCGTGAAACCGAAAGACCTACATTAACGGCTGGTCTCATACCTGAATTAAACAGGTTAGTTTCAAGGAATATCTGACCATCTGTGATAGAGATAACATTTGTTGGAATATATGCTGATACATCACCAGCCTGTGTCTCTATTATAGGAAGTGCTGTTATTGAGCCTCCACCTAACGCATCACTTAAACGGCTTGATCTTTCAAGAAGTCTTGAATGAAGATAGAATACATCTCCAGGATAAGCCTCTCGTCCAGGTGATCTTTCAAGCAGAAGGGAAAGTGCTCTATACGCTACCGCATGTTTGCTCAAATCATCATATACAATAAGAACATCTTTTCCCTGATGCATGAAATGCTCTGCCATTGCAGTACCTGCATATGGAGCTATATACTGAAGTGATGCAGGATCACTCGCTGTTGAAGATACAACAATTGAATAATCCATTGCACCATGCTTAGTAAGTGTTGATACAACCTTGGCAACTGTAGATGCCTTCTGTCCGATTGCAACATACACACAGATAACACCTTTACCTTTCTGGTTAATAATTGTATCTGTGGCAATTGATGTCTTACCAGTCTGACGGTCACCAATGATAAGTTCTCGCTGTCCACGACCAATTGGGAACATTGAATCAATTGAAAGTATTCCTGTTTCCATTGGTGTGCTTACAGACTTACGGTCTACGATACCAGGAGCATCTTCCTCAATTGGTCTATAATCTTCTTCTTTAATATCGCCTTTTCCATCAATAGGCTCGCCAAGTGCATTGATTACTCTTCCTACAAATGCGCTGCCTACCGGAATTCCGGCTTTTTTCTTGGTTCTTACAACCTTAGTTCCTTCTTTGATTCCTGTATCCCTGCCGAACAAGATAACACCTATCTCATTCTCACGGATATCCTGAACCATTCCTTTTACTCCATTATCAAATACTACGATTTCACCATACATTGCATGGTCAATACCGTATACAGTAGCAATTCCATCACCGACCCATATTACATTACCGGTCTCACGACTTGCTTCATCCCAATTGAAATTCTCAATCTCACTCTGGATAATGGAGATAATATCTGTTGCACTAATTGCGCCCACAGGGGTCACCTCCCAGTTAATTTTCTTTCAAGCTGACAAAAACGTCCTTCAAAACTTCTGTCGTATTCCTTGTGATGTGCTCTTATAACATATCCGCCTAAGAGATCCGCATCAACTGTCTTTGTCAGTTCAATTGTATAATCCGGATATCTGCTCTTTAAGAAATCCTGTGCCTGCTTTGCATTATCATCTTCATCACTGCTGTCTGCACTTATAAGCTCTGCTTTTAAAATGTGGTTTGCTTCATCATCAATTCTGTAATATGAATCAAATATGTCTCTCATCTCATCACAATAACCAAGCTTGCACATTTCTTTAATGAAATTCTTCATAAGCTCCTTGGTATCATCAAGTGCAAATACTTTATCAATGATGTCGTATTTCTTTGCAAGAGGTATTTCAGGATTCGTGAGAATTTTCTGAAGTTCTGAAGTTTTGCTGTATAACTCATCAGCCCTTCTTACATCCTCTCTGCTCACAGACAACCGGTGTAAAACTATTGCATTATTTACTGCTGCCTGCGTCATGAGCATCACCTGTCTTTACGATTTTTCTTGCAGCTATGAGAGCGAGTCTTGCAATATCTGCCTGTGCAGCTTCCGTTGCTTTCTCTTTCTCTGTAGCTATATCAGCCTTTGCCTTTTCAAGCATTACTTCTGTTTCTTTTCTGGTCTTTTCCAAAGCTGCCTCATGCTCTTCCTGTGCTCTGTTTCTAGCATTTACAATAATCTCATCAGCTTCAGCCTTCGCACTTTCAATCTTTTCGTCATATGAAGCCTTTAATGCATCTGCTTCTTCCTGACTCTTCTTAGCACCATCAAACTGCTGCTTAATCATATCTTCTCTTGCATTGATTACTTTCATAACAGGCTTAAACAGGAACTTCTTAAACACCAGATATAAGACGAGCAGATTGACTACTGTCCATAATATATTCCATGGATCTATACTTAACACTAGCTTCGCCTTCCTTTCTATCTTGTCTTAGTTATCTTTCCCATAAATGTTATTAGCCTAAGAAAAGGATTATAAGAAGGGCGATAACAAAACCATAAATAGCTGTTGCCTCTGCAAGGGCACAACCTAAAAGAAGTGACTTACTAATCTTGCTTTCTGCCTCTGGCTGTCTTGCGATAGCGTCTACTGCACTGCTTGTTGCCTTACCGATACCAAGACCAGCACCGATACCTGTTAATACTGCTATACCTGCTCCGATTGCTACTAAAATTGTTGACATAATAATAATCTCCTTTTTAAAACATTTATTCTTGTTACATATACTCTTACTCTGTAGCCTCTTTTATAAAAAGACCAGTTAAGAATACGAAAACATACGCCTGTATCAGTCCATCGAATATATCGAAGTAACAACTGAATACTGCCGGTAAAACTGCCGGAACTACCATCTTTAATAATTCCATGATTACAAATGAACCTAAAACATTACCGAATAATCGCATGCAAAGTGATAAGGGCTTGATAAATACTTCCAGAATATTAATAGGAAGTATTATAGGCATTGGTTCTGCAAAACTCTTAAGCCAGCCTTTAGTTCCTCTGGCTCTGATTCCTGCAACCTCAATAAGCACAATACTCATCAATGCCAGTGTTGCTGTAACATTCATATCCTTAGTTGGTGGCTTGAAACCAAGCAGTCCTATCAGGTTCGCAATTCCTATGTAAATAGCAATTGCTGACAGATATGGAATGTATGCCTTTCCTTTTTCTCCTACTGTCTCAGTGAAGAAATCATTGAGTCCCTTTATTGCTGTTTCTACAACTACCTGTCTGCGACTGGGGTTTTCCACACTTAGATTTCGGCTTAGCAGAATACACAACAGGAACACAACAGCCATGATAATCCATGTAACAACAACGGATTCATATACTGGGATTCCACCAAACAAAGGTATAGTGAACACTGTCTCGCAATTAAGTTCTTCCATAAGCCCTTCTACCAAAGCATCCATCTGCACGACCTCCTTTCTAAATATGAAATATATTTCTTTTCTGTTCACGGATTTTATTCCACAAAAAAAATAATGTCAAGCCTAGATTCTGCCTAGGTTTGACACTATTTTCTCCTTTAATAATCGTACATTTTTAACAAAAAATTGTTTATGACCAGCGTTCATTTTTGTTATTTTTTACATTGAATTCTGTCAAACTTTATTTTTATTTAATAATTTCATTAAAATTTGTCAAAAATATATCAATAAAACCTGTTAATTTTTCTACAAATTTGTCATTTAATTAAGATATAACCGGTTATTCATTAATTATATTAATCTCTATAAAGCCTTTAAAACACTTGTATTCTCTATAACAAAGTTCCTGAATGCCTCTACAACAGGAGACATGTATGTACTATTATCATTAACCATATAGAAGCTTCTTTCATATTCCGGTGACTCGATTTCAAATATTTCTACAGACATTTTTTCCAATATATCCATATATGGAACTACCGCTATTCCAAATCCATTAGCAACCAACCCGGCAATAACCTGATCCTCCTCAGTTTCATATGCAATCTTTACTGTTGTGTCCGATTTTTTCAACATTTGATCAAATATGCTTCTTATTCCAGAGTTCTTGTCAAAACATACATATGGATAGTCTGCTGTCTCTGCAAGATTAATGTTTCTTTCCTTTTTCTTAGCCAACGGATGTCCTTTGGGAGTAATAAGCACCAGCCTCTGCTTCATGACAGGCTCAGCCGAAAAGTGATATTCTTCTGATGGCTTGGAGCAGAACAACAGGTCATATTTCCCGAGCTGCATATCATCAAGCAGCCTGCCTGTAACATCTGTATGAAATGTAAAATCTATATCGAGCTGCGGATTCTTCTTTATAAATGCTGACGCCATCTCTGGAACATAGTTTATTCCTAATGGTCTTACAAGTCCTAATCTAATCGTTCCATTTCCCATTGCACTTCTTTTAATAGAATTAATACCATCATCTAACACATCCAGAGTCTTTTCTGCATAAGAAAGAAACTCCTCTCCGAATTGAGTCAGCGTTATCTTATGTCCGTTTTTTTCAAAGAGTCTGACACCAAGTTCCTTTTCCATCTGTGATATTGCATGACTAAGACTAGGCTGTGTAATGCACAATTCTTCTGCCGCTTTCGTATACTGACGGATTCTTGCAAGTGTAACAAAATATCGCAGGTTATATATATTCATATCAGCCTCCCATGCACATTTATTATCTTTATCTTAATTATAAACAGTTCTATAGACAAAATCTATAATTTCATTAAAATTATTCATTTGTTATTAATCAATAATGAAATTACACTTAGAGACTGTAATTATGTTCTTTATTAAAAAGGAAAGGGGATTCATCATGAGTTCAATTGATAGTGCAATAGATTTAAATGCCGGTTCTGTTTCTGAAAATGTTAAGACAACACTCAGAGGTGAGCTTATTCTTGCATTTGCTGTTATAATCAACAGCCTTGGAGTTGTGCTTATGCTTTATTCAGGTACCGGAATATCTGCAATCTCAAGCGTTCCATATGCTTTTTCCGAAGTCTTCCCTAAGATTACTCTTGGTACATTTACATATATGTTCCAGGGACTTCTTGTACTCAGCCTTATGATTCTGCGAAAGAAGTTCGTACCATCATATCTGTTTTCATTCGTTGTCGGATTCATATTTGGTGAATGCATCGACATGCACAATATGTGGGTTCCAATGCTCCCAACTGCAATCGGATTCAGAATTGTGTACTTTATTATAAGCTACTGCCTGATAAGTCTCGGCATAGCTCTTTCTAACAGGTGCAGACTTCCAATTATCCCTACTGACCTGTTCCCTCGTGAGCTTGCTGATATTACAGGCATTGCCTATTCACGCATCAAGATTTCTTTTGATGTTATATGCCTTGCCGTAACTGCATGTCTTACCGGCCTGATATTAGGTCATATTAAGGGGCTTGGCATCGGTACTGTTGTTGCTGCATTTACAATGGGAAAAGCCATCGGCCTTGTCGGCAGATGGCTTGATAAGAAGTTTGATTTTGTTTCATTTATGAAGAAATAAATATCTCACATATTGTCTAATCTATCTTTAATTACATTAATATCATAATCTGGGGCAGATGAGACTACTGCATCGTATATTGGCTTTATATCTGCCTCTTCTTCCTCTAGTTCTGAGGCTATTGTCTCCAGAGTTTTTGACTTCTTTACCTTCTTTATGACCTGATTAATTACTATAGATTTAACTTCTTCTCTCATTTCTGACTTAATTTCTTCTCTGACTTCCGATTTAACTTCTTCTCTGACTTCCGATTTAACTTCTTCTCTGACTTCCGATTTAACTTCTTCCATGACCTCCGCTTTAACAACTTCTTTTAATTCTTCTTTAGCCATTTCCTTTGCTTCTTCAAATAATGTCCTTCTGACATCTTCCTCATCATAATCATATATACTCACTTCGACGACCTCCTCCCTGTGCTTTTCAAAGAAATCGACAAGTATATCCTCATCTATACATTCGTCCATCGCCTCTGTTACCGCAATCCTGACATCGTCCCCTTCAACACCCATCTTGAATCTGACCTTATTAACAAATGTCATGTAATCACGCAGCGTTTTGCACTTATTAAGGATATGTACATCTTTATTAATGTTGATAACACGCACCTTAAGCTCCAGCTCTGGATTGTCTGTCGGAATCTCGTACATATCTGACAGCCTGATTTCATCCTCATCTTCAATCCATTTTTCCAAGCCATTGTAGAATGTCACAAAATGCGGAACAGGAATCTTAATCATACTTCTTCTGTGAAGCATGGAATTACTGAACAACTCTCTGAACACATCTGATACATAGTGCAAAAATCTTAACGGCATATTAGGATTCTTGCTAGACTGCTGTTCAAACATATACAGGCTCATACATAGTAAAAATGAAGCATCATTCTTATACTTCATATATGAACCTCCATTTAATGTTGTTACCTGCAAATCATCAACATTCGTGTAAGCTGAATTGTTAAGTGCATTATACAGCTCTAAAAGATTTCTCTTATCTCTGTATAACATACAGAATACATTGTCCTTAAATTTAGATGTTACATTGTCTTTCTTCTCTGCCATAGATATCCTCCTCGTCTCTTTCGCAGGCAGATATCCACGCACATATACTAATATTGTATTTGTCTATATAAGTATATTAGCATCTACTGATACCTAAAACAAGCCTGCATTATTCAATTATGTGTTAATGGGTTATTGCTGAATGACTGTCTATAAATTTTTATAAAAACAAACTTTCATAAACTAACTTTCATAGATATATGTTAATCTATGAATATCCAGCTTTGATAAGCAACTGGTGTTGATTATTGAAGCAATCAACACCAAGTTACTTTAGAAAAGATTTAATTCTTTTAATATATTAATATCATATATAATTATATGTGTCAATATATATTATTTAAACATTAAAAATATCTCATTTTTATTAAAAAAGGTATAACATTCATCATGTGAACATTATACCTATAATTAATAAATATTATCTATACGCTCTCTCGTATATACCCGCAATCTCTTCATCAGTAGTTTCCTGAGGGTCTCTTACGAACAATCTCATCATTGTTGCCCTTGCGTTCCTGGCAAGTGTCATTGCTTCTTCCTTCTTTATTCCGTAATCAGACATCTTAAGGTCATCAACTCCACATGCCTTCTGTAATTCAAGAAGCGCTGTGATGAAATCTTCCGGTTTAGACGCATCTTTCATTCCAAGAAAATGTGCCATATCAATGAAGCGTTCATCACATACATGCTTATTAATCCAGAATGTGAAGTACTCCTTAGACAGCATGATAAGTCCTGCTCCATGAGGAAGCTCCGGATGATATGCACTCATTGCATGCTCCATAGAATGTTCAGATATACATGATGTTACAACCATTGAATATCCTGACATTGTATTAGCGTATGCAACATGTTCTCTTGCCTCAATATCGTTACCATCCTTAACTGCTCTTGCAAGATATTGTCCGATATTTTCAATTGCAGCACGCTGAATCATATCCCCCATAATATTATGTTTGTTGCTTATATACCCTTCCAATGAATGAAAAAGCGCATCAAATCCCTGATATGCAGTGAATTTCGGTGGAACTGTTTTCATAAGCTCAGGGTCAACAATTGCATACTTTGCAAACATGCCTGCCATTCCACCAATACCAATCTTTTCATTAGTATCAGGATTAGAAATTACTCCAATAGTATCAACCTCTGAGCCTGTTCCTGCTGATGTAGTAATTGCAATCCATGGAAGCATTTCATTAGGAGGTGTCATCTTACCACCTGATGGACTGTTAGCATAATCCCACAGATTATCTGATGGCTGTGGAATGAACATTGCCATATTCTTAGCCGCGTCCATAACTGAACCGCCACCTAAAGCAACAACAAAGTCAACTCCATTCTCGCGACCAATTCTTGCGCCTTCTTCAACTGCTGACTTCAGCGGATTAGCTCCTATTCCGTTATAAAGTACATATGAAACATCAGCTTGTTTAAGTTCATCTATTGTTCTGTCAAGTGAACCATTCATCCTTGCAGACTTACCATTGCTTATAACAAGAAGTGCTTTCTTTCCTGGCATCTTAAGAGTATGCAGCTTAGAAAGACTTCCGCATCCAAATACGACATCTACTGGTGAAAAAAACTGATATTCATTCATGATTACTCCTCTCTGAAATTAATACTGCCATCTGCAGCATTCATTCCATCAACAATAGCCAGAGATTCAAGCTGGTATCCAAGGTTACGGATAATCTGTCCTCCTGTCTGGAAGCCCTTCTCAACTGCAATTCCAATACCTTCAACAGTTCCGCCTGCCTGATTAACAATAGAGATAAGTCCCTGAAGTGCACATCCATTGGCAAGAAAATCGTCAATAATAAGTACATGATCCTCTGGACCTACAAACTTTTTAGATATAAGAACCTGATTCTTGCACTTATGTGTAAATGATTCAACCTCCGCAGAGTACACATCTCCGTCAATATTGACACTCTGTGACTTCTTTGCAAATACAACCGGTACATCAAAACATTCTGCAACTATACAAGCAATACCAATTCCTGAAGCCTCAATTGTTATAATCTTATTAATATTCTTTCCAGCAAATCTTCTCTTAAATTCTTCTCCCATCTGCTTGAAAAGCCTGACATCCATCTGATGATTAAGAAAACTGTCTACTTTAAGAATGTTGCCTTCTTTGACAACTCCGTCCTTCATAATTCTTTCTTCAAGAAAATTCATAGTAATGATTCCTTTCGTAAGTAAATTATCTGTCATATTATAAGAGATTATTCTAACATTACAAGGCTCTATGGTCAATCAGTTTTAATTATCTTTTACACTTGCCATTGCAATCTGGTCAGGAGTTATAGGAAGCTCGTAAAATCTCTTTCCTGCCGCATGGCTTAATGCATCTGTAATTGCAGGAAGCGGTGTATTAATTACAACCTCTCCGATTGATTTCGCACCAAAAGGACCTGCATTCTCGTAACTGCTCTCAAACTCAACATTAATATGTCCGATATCCATTCTTGACGGAATCTTATACTGTAAAAATGAGTTCTCATACAGCTTGCCTTTATCTGAATATGTGATATTCTCTGACATTGTCATTCCGATTCCCTGTAAGATACCTCCCTCTGCCTGTACTCTTGCAAGGTTAGGATTAACAGGTGTTCCACAATCAACACATGCGTCATACTCAACAACACGGCTCTCTCCTGTGAGAAGGTCAACCTCGACCTCAGCTGCTCCAACCATGAATGGTGGTGGTGAAATAGGAGATGTATGTGTATTGGTAACTGAAAGTGCTATATCATTACCACACATGGATGCTGTTGATATATCGGCCAGAGTTACACATTTATCCTTATTCTCACCTGATTCACATATTACTTTCTTTCCGTCAAATGTGACATCACATTTCTCGCATCCCAACATTTTAGCACCCAGCTTTTCGATTCTGTCTCTAAGCTCTAATGCACATTTTTCAACAGCCTTACCAGTTACATATGTTGTACTTGATGCGTAAGAACCGGAATCATAAGGTGATATGTCAGTATCTGCACCAAATACACTTATATCGTCTGTGCTGCATTCAAGAACCTCTGCTGCAATCTGTGCAAGTATTGTATCACAGCCTGTTCCCATATCAGCAGCTCCGATGTTCATAGTATATACGCCTTCATCATTAAGCTTTAGTGTCGCACTGCCCACATCAACTCCTGATATACCTGAGCCCTGCATTGCCATGCCCATTCCGACAAAACGTGCCTTAGTATCAGAAATCTTTCTCATAGGATATTTCTCATCCCATTTAATCATCTCTTTGACCTTTACAAGACATCTGTCAAGTGCACAGCTTGTATTAACCTGTCCATAGTAAGCAGGCATTACATCGCCCTCTTTTACTATGTTCTTAAATCTGATTTCAAACGGGTCCATATGAAGTCTGTCTGCCAGTTCATTTACAGCCGACTCAACTGCAAAAAGACCCTGTGTCGCACCATAACCTCTGTAAGCACCCGCTGACATTATATTAGTATATACAACATCACTTACAAAACGGAACGCCTCTGCCTTTCCATATAATGGAATTGACTTGTGTCCAGAAAGGCCTACTGTTGTAGGACCATGCTCGCCATATGCGCCTGTATTAGATAATGTGTATAAATCAATTCCTTTTACAATACCATCCTTAGTTGCACCAAGTCTTACATGCATCTGCATCTCATGTCTTGGTGATGAAGCTGACTGTGTTTCTTCCCTTGAAAATATAATCTTAGACGGTTTCTTGGTCTTCCATGTAACAAATGCAGGATATATCTCTGACACAGATGTCTGCTTTGCTCCAAATCCGCCTCCGATTCTTGGCTTGGTAACTCTTATCTTAGATGGCGATATTCCAAGTGCATGTGAGATAATTCTCCTGCAATGGAATACTATCTGTGTAGAACTTACGACATGAAGTCTTCCATAAGTATCTATTGTACAGAAAGTTCTGAAAGTCTCCATCATGCTCTGCTGGCATGCCTTAGTATGATATGTCCTGTCAATCACAATATCACACTCATCTAACACCTTATCTATATCTCCGTCGCCGCTCTCATCATGCGCGCACAGATTTCTTTTATTATCAGCTCCAACCGGACATAATGCCTCCCAGTTATCCTCAGGGTGTACAAGAATCTCATTATCCTTTGCCTTAGTGAAATCAAGCAATGGTTCAAGCACTTCATATTCTGTCTTAATAAGCTTCATTGCCTTATCAACACAGCGTTCATCAGCACCTGCAACAATGGCAACCGGGTCGCCTATGAATCTTACATGCTTATCAAGAATAAGCCTGTCATAAGGACTTGGCTCAGGATAAGTCTGACCTGCACATGTGAATCTTTTCATATTCTGGTCAACATCTTTATATGTAAATATTGCCTCAATTCCCGGCACCTTCATCGCAATATCCGTATTAATATTCTTTACAAATGCGTTGGCATATGGTGAGCGCAGAAGCTTTACAACAAGGCAGTCCTTAGGTGCAATATCATCTGTATACACCGGCTTTCCAAGAAGCAGTTCCATCGCATCTTTCTTTCTGACAGCTTTATTAACCGACTTCATCTATTCAGCCTCCTTTGCTTTCTTTGCCTCAAGGAAATTCATAATTCCCCTTAACTGTCCCTCATAACCTGAACATCTGCACAGATTTCCTGAAAGGAACTCCTTTATCTCCTCTTCATCAGGATAAGGATTCTCTCTGAAAAGTGCCAATGCATTCATAACAAATCCCGGATTACAGAATCCACACTGCTCTGCTCCCTGGTCTGCTATAAATGTAACAAATTCAGACGCTTCTTCCTGTAATCCTTCAAGTGTTGTTACACTGCATTTGTCTGCTCTTGCTGCAAGAACTGAACATGAAAGGACAGGCTTATCATTAAGAAATACTGTACATAAACCACAGTTAGATGTTTCACAGCCACATTTTACACTGTAACAGCCATGCTCTCTCACGAATTCATAGAGTGTCATATCTGCCGTAATATCTGCTTTGACAGATTTTCCATTCAACTTAATATCAACTAACATATATTCTCCAATCCGTAATCACCAATTAATCTCTGTTAATATTCTGAAGTGCCCTGCCTGCAAGAACGCCTGCAAGATGGCTTCTATACTCAGCACTTCCTCTCATATTGCCCGCTGTAGGCACATTTGTCTTAACAAATGTACTGAATTCTTCTACCGACTTCTCATTAATACCGCCTGCAAGTATTCCATCTGTATCTTTAACAACAATTGCTCTTCCCGGTCTTGCACCTATACAGATATTGCAGACTCCAGTATCTTTAAACTTTACTCCTGCACATGTAAGCACCGGAAGATCTGTTTCTGTTATTCTCACAGCTTCATAAAACATATTCACTGGTCTTTTCTTAATAATAATATTAACAACAATGTCCCTGTCATAATTACGGTCAGCATACTCAGTTAATGGAACAATGCCTCCCTTGTATAATTCTACATAAGAATCCAGTCCAATTAAAAGCGTAAGCACATCAGAAAATCCATATCTTCCATATATGCTTCCACCAACAGTTGCAAGATTCCTGAACTGCACACCTACAATATGCCTTAAAGCCTCCTTGGCACAGCCATCTGTATATTCATTAAAACCCTCATGAACTTCTAACTGTCTTAAAGTAGTCATACAGCCAATCTTAAATTCTTCATCTGATTCTTCAATCTTATCAAGCCCAAGCCCTGACATATCAATAGCCGTATTCATTCTGTTGTCGCCCATACGCATCCACATCATGCCGCCGACAATACGGTTAGCTTTCTTCTGATTAAGCTCATAGGCTTCTTCAAGGCTTTCTACTTTCTTATAATTCTGTATAGTAAGCATAAAAACTCCAATCTGTTTATTAGTGAGAGGAACAACGGACGGTTGTGGCGGGCGCAGCCCCGTTACCTGCAGGTGATGGCTCTCATGGCAGCTTAGCTTAGCGGGAGTAGCTGCCGCCATCTGCAAAGCCTATTATTGTGCAGAAAATCAAACGCGCTACGCTTGAACGAGATTTTCTGCACACACCTTTAAGCATATGGCGGCATAACTCCCACACAGCACGCTGCAAATCGAGCCCTCGCCTGCTGGCATCGGACCTGTGCCCGTCACAACCTGTCTGTCATCCTTCACTACTAAATTCTTTACTCACCAAGAAATCGATAAATAATCTCATTCTCTTTCCTTATATAAATATAACGGCTTGTAAAACCCTTGTCAATCTGATAAAATTCATTTGCTAATATAATTTATGAGAATTGTTTTATGAGATATTTAGAACAACAGCTACAAAAAATTGTTAAATCCAACGCAGGACGCTTTGGAGCCGCCGGTACTTGGTAAGCGGGAATAGTTGGCACGAAGTGACAACAAATTCCCGTGAACCTAGTACCGCTGCGAGCGACAAGCAGCGAAAGCGTGTCCTGCGTTGGATTTAACAATTTTTTGAGGCGTCCGTTCTAATACATCTCCACAAACCAATTCACAGAAAGGATTTTAACATGAATAATTTTAAAAGATTTACCGCCCTCTTTTTAGCAATGCTCATGCTTTTTTCATTAGCAGCATGCGGCAGTTCCACAACTGCTGATAAGGGCACAGAAGAAACTACTACTTCAGCATTTGACGTAATGTCACAGTTTAATGAGATTGGCGTAAGCTATCCTCTTACTGTTACTGACCAGGCTGGAAGAACCGTAACATTTGAAAAGGCTCCGGAAAAGATTGCATCATCTTACTACATTTCAACAAGCCTTCTCCTTGCACTTGGATTACAGGATAAGCTCGTTGGAATCGAAGCCAAGGCTAACACAAGAAATATTTACAAGCTTGCAGCTCCTGCAATCGTAAGCCTTCCTAACATGGGAACAGCCAAGGAATTTAATACAGAAGCATGTGTAGCTGCTACACCTGATGTTGTATTTCTTCCAATGAAATTAAAGAAAACAGCTGATACTCTTGAAAGTCTTGGAATCAAGGCTGTTGTTGTGAATCCAGAAGACCAGTCACTTTTAGAGGAATGTATAACTCTTGTTGGAAAGATTACTAACAATGTCGGTCGTGCTGAAGCACTTAATAATTCAATTAAGACATTTTTAGCTGATAACAAAACTAATGTTTCTGGCGAGAATACCCCATCTGTATACCTTGCAGGTAACAGCTCTGTTCTCTCAACTGCCGGAAGCAAGATGTATCAGAATACTCTGCTTACTAACGCAGGTGGTAAAAATGTTGCTTCTGAACTTACAGATACCTACTGGGCAAATGTTTCTTACGAGCAGATTCTTGCATGGAACCCTGATTACATCGTTATCGCTGCTGATGCAACATATACAGTCGAAGATATCTTAAATGATGCTAATCTTGCCGGCTGCAATGCTGTTAAGAACAAAAATGTAGTAAAGCTTCCTAATGATATTGAAGCATGGGATTCTCCAGTTCCTGGAAGCTTCCTTGGAAGTATATACATTGCTTCTGTTCTTCACCCGGAAAAGGTAACTAAAGATTTCTATGAGACTTGTGTAACTAAATTCTATGAAAGCTTTTATGGATTTACACCTGCAAAATAATTAAGGATGATTTATGTTCAAGAATATTAATAATTACCGGAACAAAATTATACTATTATCTGTCATGTGGACACTGCTTCTTATAGCAGTGTTTACATGGTCAGTTCTTACCGGACAGTATCCACTCACATTAAAAGGACTGCTGTCAGAGGACACTATGTCAATTATGGTCTTTAAAAGACTAAGACTTCCACGCGCCATTATGGGTATTATCGGAGGCTTTGGCCTTTCAATATCTGGTTATGTATATCAGATGATATTTAAAAATCCACTGGCATCACCTGATGTTGTCGGTGTTTCTTCCGGTGCAAGTGCCGGCGCAGCTTTTGCTATAGTTGCGGTTTCGTCTTTAACCCCTGTTGTATCAATATCCGCATTTGCCGGAGGAATAATTGCCCTTATAATCACATTACTTGTGGCTTATCTTGTTCCCGGCAGAAACAGTTACACAATTGTACTTGCTGGTATTGCCATTCATTCTGTAGCACAGACAATTCTTATGTTTCTCAAACTTGCTGCAGATCCTGAAAAACAGCTTGCTTCTATTGAATACTGGATCATGGGAAGCCTTAACGGTGTTTCAAAGGACAGCCTTGCTATTCCTTTCTTTGTAACATGTGCAGGCTTTATAATCATGACTTTATTATACAGACAGATTCTCATTCTCTCGATAAATGAGGATGAAGCTGCCGCTCTTGGTGTCAACGTCACAGTTCTGCGTTTTATCATATTAATGATTGCAACATTAATCGTATCATCAATTATATGTGTAACAGGACTTATCAGCTTTATTGGACTTATTGCACCTCACATTGCCAGATTACTCACAAGACGCAATGACAGATTCACATACATATCAAGCGGATTGGCTGGTGCCATAATCATGACACTTGCTGATATATTTGCAAGAAGTGTATCCTCATCAGAACTTCCTGTAAGCATATTTACATCACTCCTTGGTGCACCGCTGCTTATAATCCTGCTTATCAAAGCTAACAAAAAGGAGGTTGCATAATGTCCGATTTATTCAATCCTGAATTATATGTTTCAGATGTATCAGTATATTATGGAAGCAAATGTGCTGTACAGAATGTAAGCTTTGACATTCAGCCTGGACAGCTTACAGCAATTATCGGCAATAACGGCTGTGGTAAAACCTCACTTATAAGAGCTGTCATGAATCTTGTTAAACATAGTGGAAAATGCATGCTTGGTGAACTCCAGCTTGAAAGTATGTCTGTCAGAAAAAGAGCCGGCATGATAAGCTACATTCCACAAAGAAATGGAATAAGCGTAAGTATGACTGTAAGAGATGTCTGTCTGCTTGGCTTTAATCCACAGCTTCACATGCTTGAATCATACAATTCCAACATGAGACATCGTGCTGATAAGGCTATCGATTCTGTTGGCCTTGCCGGATTATATGATACAGACTTTCTCACATTAAGCGAAGGCCAGAAGCAGTTATGCATACTTGCACGCACACTTATAGAAGATTCGGCGCTTCTGCTTCTTGATGAGCCTGACAGTGCGCTTGATTTTTCTAACCGCCATATGCTTATGAAACATATCCGTAATATCATTTCTGATAACAAATGTGCTCTCATGTGTATACACAGTCCGGAACTGGCACTTGAGTACTGCGACAGGATTCTTCTTATGAAAGATGGAAAAATTGTTTCAGATATTGATGTACATGCAGCCAGTCTTTCAGAAATCAATGAGAAAATGTCTCTTATATATGATAATATCAATGTTACTGAATGTACTGATACCAAGGGAAATGTACACAGAATAGTTCTTGCTTTGTAATAGGGGGATTTATGAATAATTGTTATTTGGACGCAGAAGCCGTAATTACATTTTTCAGGATGACCGGCAGAAAACACATTTTTATAACAGGAAGCCGCGGCAGTGGAAAATCTCATCTTGTTAATAATATGTTAAAACATATGTCCGATTCTTTCAATCTGTTACAGAGTCATAGAACGGATACACCACAGGTTGTCATTAAATCTAATCTGGTTGCTGACAATAAAGAATTCGTAATTGGTGTACCCCGGACATCTGGAATTAATCCTGCATCTAAAGGCAATAATATGAAAATTATTGAAGATGGATTTATTAATTGTGCAATTCCTGCCATTGATACACATCTTGATACAACTCCTGAAAGGTTATTTGTTATTGATGAGCTTGGTTATCTTGAAAGCTCTTGCATCCCATTTCAGAAGGCTGTTGAAAAACTGCTTGATAATTCACATGTTTTAGCTGTAATCAGAAAACAATCCACAGAATTTCTAAACAGAATCAATAACAGGAAAGATGTTCTTGTTATTGATATTGACAGCACATTTGAAACGCTTTCATGCATTATTATGGCTTCCGGTATGTCAAAACGATTCGGCTCTAATAAACTGATAGCAGACTTTAACGGACGCTCTCTTTTTGAAAATGCAGTATCTATAAGCCATTTTGCTTGCTTTGGTGAGACACTTGTAGTAACTCGACATGATGAAGTGGTTCATATATGTGAAGATAAGAATATACATTTTCTCCGACACGACATGCCATACAGAAATGAAATGGTCCGGCTTGGAGTTACCAGAATTCTATCAGATAACGCTTCTTCAGGTAATCTGCAGCCTCAGGGAATCCTTTTCCTGCCATCAGACCAGCCGCTTATTACAAGGACAAGCCTGCAGCTTCTGTGTCTTACATTTCTTTATTATGATGATAAGATATGCAGACTTTCCTACAAGGAAAATGCTGGTTCTCCATGTATATTTCCTGCAAAATATTACGATGAGCTTCTAAACCTTCCTGAGAAAAAAGGCGGCGGATTCTTAACAAAAAAATATCCCGCACAGGTTGTATTAGTTCCTGTACGGGATGAATATGAACTATATGATATCGATACTCCAGACGATATTACTCGTCTTTTGAAGTTTCTTCATTAGCCGGTTTGCTCTTAGGAAGTATCACATTAAGTAATATTGCCACAAATGCTGCAGGTACAATACCAGACTCACCAAACATAAGCTGTACTGCCTGTGGTGTATGTTCAAGAATTGCAGGGCTTACACCCATTCCATAACCTACACCAAGTGCAACTGAAACAATTGAAAGTCTTCTTGCATCAAGCGGCTCTTTAGTAATAAGCTGGATACCACTTACTATGATTGATGAGAACATCATAACTGCTGCACCACCAAGTACTGACTGTGGCATGATTGATATAAGTGCTCCAAGCTTAGGTATAAGTCCGCATAATATAAGAAATACCGCACCTGATGCAAGTGCAACTCTGTTGACAACCTTAGTCATTGCAACAAGTCCTACATTCTGGCTGAATGATGTATTAGGAAGCACACCGAACATTGCTGCAAGTGTTGAACCAAGACCATCACACATTACGCCTCCAGAAAGCTCCTTATCTGTTGCCTCTCTTCCCATTCCACCTTCCATAACGCCTGAAATATCACCAACAGTCTCTACTGCTGTTACAACAAACATTACAAGTACAGGAAGTATTGCTCTTAAATCAAACACAGGCTTAACTGGCATAAACTTTGGAATTGCAATCCATTTAGCCTCTGCTACCTTGTTCCAGTTAAGTACCCATGATTTAGTATACTCAACTCCATCAGCTGTAACTGCTGTATGTGGAAGAACCAGTCCCATAATAATTGCTACAATATAACCCACAATAATTCCAACAAGAATTGCAGATGAACTAAGATATCCCTTAGTCCAGTGCTTAACAAATAATATAACTACAAGCACAACAAATGCCAGGAAAAGATTTTCCAATGAACCAAAATCCTTAGCAGAGCTTCCACCACCAAATGAATTGATACCTACTGAGATAAGAGACAATCCTATTGAAAGAACTACTGTTCCTGTTACTACTGATGGGAAGAATTTTCTTAATGGTTTAATAAATGCTCCAAGTACAGTCTCAAAAAGACCACCTATAATAGATGCTCCCATAATTGCACCATAAGCTAATATTCCACCACCCATAATCTTGGTAACACTGCTGAATACTCCAATAAATCCTGAGCTTGTACCCATAATAATAGGTACCTTGCCACCAACAGGTCCAATTGAAAATAACTGAATAAGTGTTACAATACCTGCAATAATCATTGCATTCTGTAAAAGTGCAACCTGGATAGAAGCATATTCACTTCCTGCCCCAATTCCACATGCACCTGTAATAATAAGCAGCGGTGTAAGATTACCTACAAACATTGCCATTACATGCTGAAGTCCAAGCGGTATTGCCTGTTTTAGCGGAAGCTTTCCATTAAAATCATATGCTTCCGGCATAAGCGCTTTTATTTTTTTCATAAGTCCTCCAAATATTTATAAGAATTTTATAAAGCACTAATACTATAATTCAAAATTCATGTGTTGGCAATATTTTAGTGTTATTTCTAATATTTTTTAATCTAAGATTTTCCCATCAGTTGAAATCGTCACAACCTGCCATGGAATGAATTTTCCACTGTTCTGTAATGCTGTCTTTGCAGCATATTCAAGTCCTCCGCAGCATGGAACTTCCATTCGAACAATAGTAACACTCTGAATATTATTGTTACTTATTATCTGTGTAAGCTTTTCGCTGTAATCAACATCATCAAGCTTTGGACAGCCGATAATAGTAACCTTTCCCTTCATGAATTCCTGATGCATATTGGCATATGCATATGCTGTACAATCCGCCGCGATTAAAAGCTTTGCTCCGTCAAAGTATGGTGCATTAACCGGCACAAGCTTAATCTGGCATGGCCACTGTGCAAGCTGGGATTCTGGTGCAACCGGGGATGCCGTGTGTCCTGCTGCTGAATCTTCTGTCTTCGCATTTGCCTGTGAATTTCTGTTAAACTGTCTCATCATGCTTCCAGGGCATCCTGAAAAATGTGGTTTATGTGCTGCTGCCTGCTCCTTTGCAGCTTTATTGGCAAGAACCGCAGCTTCATCATATGCTGCCGCTTCTCTTTCTATAAATGTGATCGCTCCTGTAGGACACTGTGGCAGGCAATCACCAAGACCATCACAGTAATCGTCTCTCATAAGTCTTGCCTTTCCATCAACCAATCCGATTGCCCCCTCATGACATGCTGTCACGCATGCTCCACACCCATTACATTTATCCTCATCAATATGAATAACTCTTCTTATCATCACTTAATCCTCCTGTGTTCTCATTGATTTCGTGATTAAAGAATAATATAATGAGCATAATAAATATGTTGTTTTAACCACATTTTTGATAATTTATTAAAAATGTACTTTAAGTCAGAAAATTGGATTTTACCGGGGCAGTATAAGGAGAACTTATGGCAATTATCAAATCACCAATATTTAAAGATATCACCGAATCTGAAATATCAGTAATGACCGCAGCCGGATTTCTGCGTGCCAGAAAATTCCGCAAAAATTCGTTTATATATCATGTAACAGACAGCGTTCACGAAATTGGAATTGTTGCATCTGGTCAGGTAACTATTGAATATATAGATTTGTGGGGCAACAAAGCTATTATGAGCAATATTACTCCGGGACATGTATTTGCTGAAACATATGCTCTGACTGGCGAACCGCTCATGGTAGATGCGGTCGCTTCTGAAACAAGTGTGATTCTTTTTCTTGATATGGATAAATTGATGAGTTCACAATTTGAAAATACGCACTGCAAAGATACAATCCTTAACAATCTGCTGCACATTTCCATTCAGAAGAATCTCACCCTGTCTAACCGGATATTCTGCACATCACCTAAGACAATCCGAGAAAGGCTTCTTATATATCTGTCCAATGAGTCAAGAAAAGCTGGCAGTCAGGAATTCGTAATTCCATTCGACCGCCAGCAGCTTGCCGATTATCTTAACGTTGACCGTTCAGCACTTTCCAAGGAACTTGGAAAAATGCGTAATGAAGGGCTTATTGAATTCAGAAAAAATGCATTTCATCTGCACAGCATTTGCTAAGAATTCTGTTCTATAAACCGTTTCACCACTGGTCTTATCGGTGGTGAAATGTTATCCAGTTCAACCTCGGCAATATTAAAAAACTTCAGTTCTTCAATTTCTTCTTCCTGTCTCTTTAATTCTCCATGGTATTTTCTGCACACATATATAATCTCAATATTAGACACTTCATCTCCATTAGGATACACGTAATGCACCTCCGGACCGGAATTCACCATAAAAAATTCTATCTCATCTGCAATAAGACCTGTCTCCTCAAACAGCTCTCTTCTTGCACAATCCTCCACTTTCTCGTCAAGTTCAATAGAACCCCCGGCATATCCCCATTTGTGATTATCTGTACGCTTTCCTAAAAGAATCTGGTTCTTTTCATTCACTATTATTATGCTTGCGGCGCACTGCATCAGTGTCCTGTGTCCTACGAGCTTCCTTAAATCCATTATGTAATTAGGCATGTGATTTCCTCGGCTTTCTGTTTAATGTTGCTCTTGATTCGAAGTGTTTATCTTTATTTAGATTTTACTCTCCAGGCAATCCTTTAAGTCTCTATTTTTCAATAAGTATTGCAGAATTATATCTTGTTTAAGAAACTATTTTAATTTTAAAGATAAAAAATTCTTCATCCTGCAATGCTTTATATTCCATATTGTAATTATTCAGAATATTACTTACAATATATAAACCTAATCCATTACTATTTTCCTTATTTAAATCAAATTTAACATCAAATATTTTATCCATATTCGAAATTTTATTGTTACCGTATGTATTCTCTATATATAACCAATCATTAACTATCCCAATATTAATTACCCCATTTACATCAGTATATTTTACCGCATTACTAATCAAATTAGATAGAATAATCTTTAAAGCTGTTTTTCCTATATAAATATTCTCATCTAATATATAATTATTGACAGTTATTTTCTTTTGATTTGCTAATATTTCATACTTTTTTAATATGTCTTCTAATGTATCATTTATTTTCAAATATTCTTCATCATTATTCATATTTTCTATAGAATGAACTGATAATATTTGAGAAATATTTTTTGTTAAACCATCAACGATTTCAATACATTCATTAATATAAATATCTCTTTCTTTATATTTTCCAATATTGTATTTCATATTTTCCAGTATTATTTTAAGACTGGCAAGAGGAGTTTTAAGTTCATGGGATGCGCCTTTAAAAAAGTCATATTTTAACTTTTCTAATTTTATAATTTCTTTATTTTTAAATTCCAAATCGTCAATTGTTCTTAATAAAGTAGAATACAAATCATTAATTTGTTGTTTTAATTCTCCAACCTCATCATTAGAGCTAACTTTTAAACGCGTTTTTTTATCCAGTTTCATCATTTTATCAGTAACAATTTTTATTTCTTGTAAATTATTTTTTATTAATTTTGCATAAATTAAAGAAATAATAGCAGAAAATAAAATTGATATTAATAATGAATATGGTAAAAATTTAAGGCTTAAATCTTTCGCATCTCTTTGCATATCAGCTGTAGAAACAAATTGTAGATTTATTTTTTTACCATCATTAAGCTTTATTTCTCTTTCTTCAATTATCAAAGAATTACTATCACTTTCTAAATTAACATTTATATCATCTTTGATTTGTATTTCATTTTTATTATTTTTTTCTTTTATAAATGCTTTTATTTCACTACTTTTCGAATAAAGCTCCAAAGTTTGTTCTATATATTTTATTTCTTTTCCATTCATATTACCAGAAATTTCATCTGCAATATTATGGATCTTTTCTTTTCTCGTCTCCAAATATGTTTTAGGAAATATAAAATAAACTAATGAATGAACTAATATAATTATTATTCCAAGAATAGAAAATATTTGTATGAACATTTTTGGAAATATCTTTAATTTTTTCATTTTTTCTCCAATTTATATCCTACATTTCTTATAGTAGTTATACAGTCTAATTGTAATTTTTTTCTAAGTTCTTTTATATATACATCTATTACTCGATCATAAGGAGTTTCTTCGCTATCTTTCCATACATAATCAATAATTTGCATTCTTGTTAACACTTGTCCATTATTATCCAATAAACATTTTAATACTTCTAGTTCTTTTGCATTTACATCTATTTCTTCACCATTTATTTTAGCTGTATAGCTATTAAAATTAACCGATAGATCCTTATATTCAAACTTCTCTAAATGTCCATAATTCTTCTTAATTAAAGAATCTATCCTAGCCTTTAAGACCGGCAATGAAAATGGCTTTTCTATATATCCATCTGCCAGATTAGTAAACGCATCAATTTTATATTCTTCATCACTAAATGCAGTCAGGATTAGAATTGGTAAATTGCTTTTCTTTCTAATTTCTTTCAACACTTCTAACCCATTAATAAAAGGTATCTGTATGTCTAAGATAACCAGATTTATATCGCTATCAAATTTTGACAAGGCTTCTCTTCCATCTTTAGCTTGAATAACAGTATATCCAAATTCTGAAAGATATTCACTTAATCCCTCTCTTATCATATTATCATCTTCAACAATTAATATTTTCATGTATACCTCCACTTAAGCCTATTCGCTTATATTGTACAGCATATTATTGGATATTTAAAAGCAAAAAAATTTTTGGTGCTTTTCAGCACCAAAAATTTTATTTATTGTCAATTAATAATTCTTTTGGATTCCTTCTTAATATATTGAATGAAGAAATAATCAAAGATACAAGAAGTACTAAACTCATAAATATAACTACATAAAATATGAATTTAGGTAATACATTTATATCTAAACTTGATAATGTCTTGTTAAATCCTTCAGCTTCTGCCCCACCACCTAATTGGCTAGATGCAGATTGTCTGGCAATTTGTTTAGCTATATCACCAGTAACCTTATTCAATATATTATTCCCAAGCTTTTCAGCTGTATACCTAGCTAAGAAATAAGAGCCAACATATGCGGGGATTGATATAAATACCATCTCAATCAGGAATTGACCAAAAATTTCTAATTTTGATATACCTAATGATAGTAATACTGCTATTTCCTTCTTTCTGGCATTCATCCATAATAATAATAATAATGAAACTACAACTCCTGCAAATATTAATGAGCCAGCAAATAATTTATTTGAAATTGAGTAGATACCTGATATAGATTGTTGTAATGCAGGATAATTTGATGAACTTTTAATCAAATTATATTCTCTCCAATTTATATCTAATTTCTCAATCTCTTTTATTACACTATCAAGATTCTTATCACCTTTTACAAAGAATGTTGCATCCTGGTATACAGCTGTATCTTCTGTATTACCATAAACTTTAGCAGCTGTATGAACATCAGTAATTAATGTATTTTCGTATAGTTCCTGTGCTGCACTTACTCCGCCACTATTATGCCCATCGAATAGACCTTTAATTTCTACTTCTACTGTTTCATCTGCTTGTTTCTCGTTATCAGCGTCAAATAAATTAGATTTTATTTTTATCTTATCTCCAACTTTAAGATTATTTTTTTCAGCTAAATCTTTATGCATTAAGATTTTATTTTTATCTTCATTTTCTAAATGCTTTCCTTCTACTAATTTATATGCTTCTGATACAAATTTTGTTTCTTTTGATGAGTCGTTAACTCCGGTTAACATCACTGTTCTTTTAAAATTCTTCGCTCTTTTAGGCGATTGATTCGCAAGAGTCTCTTTAGTTTCAATAATATCATAATCAACTAAATCTGCAACACTGTTTATTCTTTTTACATAGGAGTCTATACTATCTGTTTGAGCTATCTTTTTAATATCTTCACCTTTTACATTTCCTCCACCTCTAGGTGTTCCCGGATTTACTTGTCTATTTATCTCCATAGAAAAACTATTTGTTATATTAGCAAATATTTCTTTTGAAGCTCTGTCCGTAGCATCTTTAATAGATAAACTTATAAGACTTAAAGTTGACATAGCCAAAATAACTAACATAATAATTATTGATTTTAAGCTTTTTCTAGTTACATAAGCAAATGCATTTTTTATCATTATTCAACCTCCAAATTCATTTTATTTACTTTTTTTAACTTTTTACCACTTAGTTCTAAAATGATATCCGCAGAATCTGATACTTCCTTACTGTGTGTTACAACTATTACACATTTATTTCTATCTTTAGCTAATGTCTTTAATATATTAATTATTTCTCCGGCAGTAACACTGTCTAGATTACCAGTAGGCTCATCAGCTAGTATTATTGGAGCATCTGATACCAATGCTCTGGCAATAGCTACTCTTTGCTGCTGTCCACCAGATAATTTCATAACATTTCTTTTTATTTGTTTTTTATCTAAGCCTAGTTCAAACAAGATACTTTCATCTGCTGATTTATTCACTAATCTAATATTTTCAATCGGCGATAAATAATCTATTAAATTATAGTTTTGAAATACTAAAGATATATTATTTTTTCTATGATTACTATATCCTTTCTTTTGTATATCTTCATTCTTAAACAATATTTGTCCTGTTTTAGGTTTATCGAGTCCAGCAAGTAAGGAAAGAAGTGTAGATTTTCCTGCTCCTGACTTTCCTACTATCGCATAAAACTTCCCAAGTTCAAATTTTTGATTTACTCCTGACAAAATTTTTTCTTTAGAATTGGCATAACTATATGATACATTCTTTATTTCTAATATTTCCATCATTTTCTCCTAACTTATTTTTGATAATATTTCTTTAGGCTTCTTGATTAATATTAATGAAGAAGCAAATACAACTGATAAAACAATAATACTTATTAATATTAAATAACTTTGTCCAAGTGTTGTAATATTTAACATAAAACTATCATTTATTAAACTTCCACCAGAAATCATTGAGTCCTCTGAGTTAACGATTCCACCTGCAATTACTTTTAGTAATACATTTCCTAAAAATAAGGAAGATATTATACTTGGTATCGATATGAATAATAACTCGAATATAAATTGCATTATAATATGTATCTTAGATGTTCCAATAGATAAAAATATACCTATTTCATAAATTCTTTCTCTTAACCATAGAATCAAGATTAATGAAAGAACAACCATCCCACCTAACATAATAGAATAAGTCATTATTTTTATTATGTGTTTTATTCCACTCACTGACTCCAAAGACTCTTCAAACGCATTAGAATCTTTTTCAACAAAATACTTTGACTCATCAATTTTAAGCTCTTTCAATTTGTTTAAGGCTAAGTCTGTAGATTCTGCACTACCAGAATACATTAAAATTTTATTTGCAATTTTATTATTATCTGATTTATTTAATATCTCTTGGCTTGTTGAATAATCTACAAACACCATATTTTCGCTAAAATCAGAAGATAGCCCTGTATATGTTTCATGTTTTTTACCAGAAAAGATCCCTATAATTTTAAATTTATGACTTTTTATTTTTCCACTTTTTTCAATATCTAGTAATTCAAGATTAACTTCATCACCTAATTTTAGATTGTTTTGTTTAGCAAATTCTTCATGAACAATAATTGAATCCTTATCATTTTCTCCTATATTTTTACCTTCTTTAATTGTAAATACTCCACTACTAAATAAAATATTTCTTTTAGTATTATTTGTAGCTTCGAGTGAAACAACATTCTTAAATTCGTCAGATAAATCTTCTCTATTTATTCTTTGTTCTCCGCTAACTACTTTAGCATCTTTTAGCTTTGCTAATCCATCATATTGAATTATTTTTTCTTCAATTTCTTTTATTTTTTCAATATCTTTAAATTCATTAACATTAAAATAGTTACCATCTTTTTTTGTTATTGATATTGAAGAATTAGAACTTTCATATAAAGCCTTTTCTATTTGATCGCTTGATTTCATTATTGTTAAACAAGAATACAAGCAAGAAAGAACTATAGTTAATATGATAAAAATTATTAAAGTTCTATTTCTCTTTCTTGTAATATATGCTATAGCATTTTTTATCACTTTCCTAACTACTCCTTTCTATTTTCTTACTCCATAACTAATTGCATCTACTGGACAAGCATTTTTTCATAAATTATTCCTCCTTTATTTTTTTCACAATAGCATTTTATAGCTACTTTTAATATCATTCTACACACCTTTTATGAAACGTTGATGAAATATAATTTTTTATTTTTCCTACACTTTGAATTATACAGGAAGCTTCCGTAAAAATGGGCATAAAAAACAGATTTCTTCAGGCATGAAAAAAGCACCAACCATTTCTGATTGATGCTTTCAAATTATTTTGTTTTTGTAAATCTTTTTAATTGCGTATCCACATCTCGTCCACCGTACATAACACGTATAATCGTAACCACTTGTGTATCATCATCCGGAATATATAGAACAAGATAAAATACATGCTTCAAGCCTATCAAGCTGACCGCATGCATTTTCTGGTGTCTGCAGTTCAAAAGCAATGTATTCGAAGATTCCACGAAGGTCTATCTCGGCCTGATATGAAATCACGATATCATAAATCATAAATTGTAATCCTTGCGGATATCAGTAAAAACAGATCTTGCTGATCTAGTATGACCAGACTGCATTGAATATCTGTATATATATAATAACGGGTTATGCACTTAAAATGATTAAAAGATTCCTCATTTTTTCTTTTTTGCCCATCATAGCCACTGCGATACCCGCCTTCAAAATGTGCTAAAGCCTTATCCCTTTTGCATAGATTTATCCACTTTGTCAAGGTGGCTATGTAAACAGTACCAGAGAACGCAAAAAAGCCGCCTACTCTTAAAATCAATAAGAATAAGCCGCTTTGTAATCTGCCTTAGACATATTCAATTTTATATTGGAAAGCAGGTGAAAGGACAAATCTGCAAAAAGGGACAAAAATAAGCGTACCACTATTTCTAATGATACGCCTATCCTCTTCTTCGAATATATGCTTTATATGTTCACTTATATTTGATTTACTGCATTGATATAATTCAGTAAGCTGCTGTTGTGTCAGCCATACTGTATCATCTTCTATTTTAACTTCTATATTTGTCTGCCCATTATCTGTCTGGTATATGAGAATTTCCCCATATTCACCTGTTCCAATTTTGTCCGCCATATCACCGCTCCAATCCATTACTTCTTAGTTATAAAATGTGAACGCATGCGTTCACTATTGTCCCAACAAGATTTTATTATTAGCCCAACCGCTGTTCAACCAAAACTTTTTCCATTATACAGTGCAAAATAAAAAAGACTCCACTCACTACGAATCTCCTATAAAATTCAAAAGCTTTTGTATACTCAGCATATCAGATTCATATAGATTGCTCAATTGAACAGTGTTTAAGTTCATTACATATTACTTGCTATCCCTGATACCTTATTCTTTCAACCAGCGTTTCCTTTTTCAGATTACTGCTTAAAACGCAGGAAAGTACAATCTGCAACAGACCGACCAAAAAAATCATAATAAAAATTGGTACGATTGGAACATGATAGATATTCATTCCAAATATTCCATTATGTTTTGCATAGGAAAAAAGTGCATAGCCGAGCGGCAGACCAATGATCAAAGCTACGCATATGGTACCAACCGTAAAAATCAGTCCCTGTAACTGCAGGCATAAATTTAATTGTTTATTTGTCATACCCACAGCCTGTAATATACCATATTCCTGCTTTTTTGTCGTAATATTCATGATCATGGTATTCGCCATATTCATAAACCCGATGAGTCCTACAATAGCCATAAACAGATAACAGCCAAGCTTCATCATGCTGCTTGCAAATTCTGCAGATTGTAACTGTGCATGATAAGTATCCATTTTTATATGCGAAGTATTAGAAATCAAAGTATTCAGACTCTGTTCCACAAATGCAACATCTTTTTTATCACAGTCCACCCACAGATAGCCATAGGCTGTTCCTCTCGGATTCATGGAACGGTATACACCTTCCGGAATGACAAGATAAGTGTCCGCAC